>Ga0209676_1000094_pt1 | contig 246535 bp, 191 predicted proteins | sample AraplaCvi_mLB_r2_FD_184282 | JGI IMG/M metagenome (GOLD analysis project Ga0209676, IMG submission 184282) | Arabidopsis root microbial communities from North Carolina, USA - plate scrape MF_Cvi_mLB_r2 (SPAdes) (version 2) | ecosystem: Host-associated > Plants > Roots > Endosphere | place... | reverse complement strand
TCAGCCGGGTCATGAACATGGTCGAGCGCGACAAGAACCACCCCTCGGTGATCTTCTGGTCGCTGGGCAACGAGGCCGGCATCGGGCCCAACTTCGAGAAGGCCGCCGCCGCCGCCCGCAAGCGCGATCCCTCCCGCCTGATCTCGTACCTGGGCTGGGGCGCGCGGCCCTGGGAGCATGTGCCCAACACCTATGTCGACATCTATGCGCCCATGTACGACGACGTGACCAAGATGGTGGACTGGGCTCAGGACCCGACCCGGACCCAGCCCATGATCCAGTGCGAGTACGCCCACATGCAGGGCAACTCCGGCGGCAATCTGAAGGACTACTGGGACACCATCTACAAGTACGACAAGCTGCAGGGCGGCTTCATCTGGGACTGGGTCGACCAGTCCATGTACCGCTACACCAAGGATGGCCGCCGCTACTGGGGCGACGGCGGCGAGTACGGGCCCAATCCCGGCGGTGAGATCGAGTTCGGCGACGGCCTGCTGCAGTCGGACCGCACGGCCAATCCCCAGGCCTATGAAGCCCAGAAGGTGATGTCACCCATCCAGTTCGAAGGCTTCGACGAAGCCAGCGGCAAGGTGACCGTCATCAACCGGCATGACTTCCGCGACCTCTCGGGCTTTTCCTTCGAATGGGTGCTGGAGGAGGACGGCGTCGCCGTCGCCTCGGGCGCCCTGCCGGACCTGGCGACCGCCGCCCGCCAGCGCCAGGCGATCAGTCTGCCGCTGCCGAGCGCACGTAAGCCGGGGGCCGAGTACTTCGTCACCATTCGCGCCAAGGCCAAGGCGGGCGCCGTGCCCCTGACGCCGGCGGGCTATGTCGTCGGCTGGGAGCAGTTCGCGCTGAAGTCCTCGGCCAGAACCGAGGTCGCGCGTGGCGGACCGGTTGTCGCGACTGATGGCCAGGACGCCGTCACCCTGTCGGCGGCCGGCGTCGTGCTGAAGATCGATCGCGCCACGGGCCTGATCGACAGCTACGTCAAGGACGGTGTCGTTCTGGCGCGCGGCGGTCAGCCCAACTTCTGGCGGGCCGAGACCGACAATGACGCCGGCACGGGTCTGGGGGCGATGCAGCGGCCGTGGCAGGCGATGACCCAGCAGCGCCAAACGCGGGCGATCAGCGTCGACGCCAAGGCGGGCCGGATCGTCGTCGAGCACGCCCTGGGCGCCGGCGCGGCCAGGTTCGTCACCGCCTACGCCATGGCTGGCGACGGCTCGGTGGCGATCACCGGCGACCTGACGCCGCTGAAGGACGACCTGCCGCCGCCGATGCGGGTAGGCCTGTGGTTCACGGTTCCGCAGGCGATGAAGACGGTCGAATGGTACGGCCGCGGCCCGCACGAGACCTATGTCGACCGCAAGACCAGCGCCCCGATCGGCCTCTGGCGTGGGGCGATCGCCCAGCAGGACCACGACTACATCCGCCCCCAGGACACCGGCAACAAGGTCGATGTCCGCTGGATGGAGCTGTCTGGCGCCGGGCGCGGCGTGCGGATCATCGGCGACAAGCCGCTGATGATGCAGGCCCTGGCCTTCCCGTACACGGACCTCTACCGCCGGCCCGAGGGAACCTGGAAGTCGACCGACATCGTTGCGCACGGCGATGCGACCCTGCTGGTCGACGCCGTCCAGTGGGGTGTCGGTGGCGACACCACCTGGAACGGCTTCGGCCTACCGCATATGAAATACCGTCCCAAGCTGGAGCCGACCCGCGTCAGCTTCCGCCTCGAACCGTTCGCCGGCGAGGGGACCTCGCCCGACAAGGCCCGTCCGGCCGAAGCGACGCCGCCGCAATAGGAACTCCGATATGAAGCGTCTTTTCCTTCTCCTGCTCGCGACGACCCTGGTCGCGGGGTCCACGCTGGCGGGCGAGCCGATCAGCGCCCGATTCAACGCCGACCCGTCGCCGCACGCCTTCAAGGGCGGTTACTATCTCTACGCGACCGACGACGCCTCGAACTCGGGGACCTATTGGGACTCGACGACCTGGCGGCTCTACAGCTCCAAGGACCTGAGGACCTGGAAGGACGATGGCGCGTTCCTGGGCGTGACGGTGTTCAAGTGGGCCAGGCCCGACGCCAAGGCCTGGGCGCCGGAGGCGGCCTATCGCAACGGCAAGTACTACTTCTACGCCCCGGTCGGCGGCGACAAGATCGGGGTGGCGGTCGCCGACCACCCTGAAGGTCCCTTCACCGACGCCATCGGCGCGCCCCTGGTCGACAAGGCCCGGGACGCCAACGCCGGGGCCGAGCCGATCGACCCGCAGGTGCTGATCGACGACGACGGCCAAGCCTACATGGTCTTTGGCACCCGCGTGCCCAAGATCGTCAAGCTGGGCCAGGACATGAAGAGCCTGGCCGGCCCGATCCAGGACATCGTCATCACCGGCTTCCCGGCCGAGGACCCCAAGAAGACGTACGGTGAGGCGCCGTTCATTCACAAGCGAAAGGGTCTCTACTACTTCAGCTTCTCGACCGGCTGGCCGGGCCAGATCGTCTACGCGACCAGCAAGAGTCCGATGGGGCCTTATGCCTATCGCGGGGTGATCCTGGACTATCTGAAGATCTCGACCAACCACCAGGCCATCCTGCAGGACAAGGGCAAGACCTGGTTCTTCTATCATGACAACCTGCTACCCGGCGGCGGCAGCCACCGCCGCTCGATCGCTATCGAGCCGCTGACCTACGGCCCGGACGGTTCGATCCAGGAGATCAAGCCGAAGACCAGAACAGCGGCGAAGTAGGGGCGGCTAAAGTTTTTACGCAACACTCCGGGCGCGAGTTCACAAACCCGCGCTCGGGAAACCTCCAAGACGTTGTCGGGCGGCTCGGCGCTCTGTAAGCAGGCCCCTTGCTGATCGCCCGCCGGGCGCCTTGGAAGGTCGCGAATGCCGAGTCCCTTGATGGCGGCGCTGAAGGATGTGGGAGACGGGATCCGTCTCGCGCCCCTGTGGTGGCGGCTCGGCCTGGACCAGACGGCTTCGCGCTTCCAGCGCTCGATCCTGGGTCCATTCTGGATGGCCTGCAACCTGCTGGTCGTCGCCTTCGCCTTGGCCTTCATCGTCAGCGGCCTGATGGGCGTTAATTTCGGCGCCAGCTATCCGTCGGTGGTCGCAGGTCTGCTGGCCTGGTCGCTGGTCGGCACCGCCATCGCCGAGTCCCAGGCGATCTTCCTCTACAACGCCGGCCTGATGCAGAGCCAAAGGCTGCCGCTCAGCTTCTACGTCTTCCTGCACGTCCAGAAGTCGGCGACAAACTTCCTTTTCCAGCTGATCGCCTTCTGGGCGATGATGGTTATCCTGGGCAAGTTTGCGGTCCCGCACTGGACCCTGCTGCCGGCCCTGGCTCTGGAGCTGTTGCTCGTGGGTCTGCTGGGCTTCATCGTCGCCGTGCCGTCGACGCGTTTCCGCGACGTCGCCTACATGATGAGCTATGTCGTGCAGTTGGCGTTCTACGTGACGCCGGTGTTCTGGCAGCGCGACCAGATGAGCGCCAAGCACCGCTGGGTGGCCGACCTAAACCCCCTGGCTCACCAGGTCGAGCTGCTGCGCGCCCCGCTAACGGGCCATCCGGTGGCGATGATGGATTGGTGGTGGACGCTGGGCATGACCGGCGCCGCGGCCCTGGTCGCCCTGATCCTGCTGGCCATGTTCCGCAAACGCGTGGTCTTCTGGCTGTAGGAGCAGACGATGACGCACCAGATCAAGCTGACGAACGTCGATCTCGACTATTTCGTCTACAGCCTGCGTTCGCAGTCGCTGCGCAGCGCGGTGTTCAACCTGGCTGTCGGCGGCAAGATGTACAAGGCCGCCGGCGACGTGGCGGCGGTCAAGGCGCTGTCGAATATCAACCTGGAGATCAACGAGGGCGACCGCATCGCGCTCGTGGGCCACAATGGCTCCGGCAAGACCACCCTGCTGAAGGTTATCGCGGGCATCTATCACCCGACGCGTGGCGAACTGCACATCGACGGCGACATCACCTCGATGATCGCCATCAACGCCGGTCTCGACATGGAGGCCACGGGCCTTCGCAACATCCACAAGCTGGGCATGATGCGTCGGCTGCCGCGCAAGGTGATCGACAGCCGCGTCGACGCCATCGCCGAGTTCTCGGGGCTGGGCGATTTCCTGCACCTGCCCGTGCGCACCTATTCGGCCGGCATGCTGGCCCGCCTGATGTTCACGGTCGCCACCGAGTTCGAGGCCGACATCCTGGTGCTGGATGAATGGCTGAGCGCCGGCGACGCCGACTTCGTCAAGAAGGCTGGCCAGCGCATGCACCAGATGGTCGAGGACGCCAAGATCGTGGTCATGGCCACCCATGATCACGACCTGGTCCGCCGGGTCTGCAATCGTGTCTGCGAGCTGCAGGGGGGCAAGATCGCGTTCCTTGGCTCCACAGAGGACTGGCTCGCCTTCCGGGAAACCCACGCCGCATGACGCAGACCGTCCGTCGCCTCGCGCACGAGGACCTCAAGGGCGTCGGCGTCGACGCCTGGCTGGAGCGCCTGAAGCGCTCGGTCGGCGAGCGCGCCCCGAACGGGGTGCAATATCCTGACTTCCCGTCAGCCGAGATCCAGCGGCAGTTCGTTGGCTCGGCCTATGAGGACGCCCTGGACGAGGCCGGCCGGTTCTACCGCTTCGCCCAGGAGAGCATGGGCGATCGGGCCTACAGGCAATCCAGCGGCAAGGGCTATCTGGACTTCGGCTGCGGCTGGGGCCGCATCGGCCGCTTCTTCCTGCGCGACTTCCAGGCCGAGAACATGGTTGGGGTCGACATCGATCCGGACATGGTCGCCTTCTGCGCCGGCGCGAACCTGCCGGGTCGCTTCGACACGATCGTCAACGGCCAGCCGTTGCCGTTCGCCGACGGGCATTTCCGCTTGGTGACGGCCTATTCGGTGTTCACTCACTTGCCGCCGCACCTGTTCCGCGCCTGGCTGGCCGAGCTGCTGCGCGTGCTGGCGCCCGGCGGGCTGCTGGTGTTCACGGTCGAGCCGCCACGCTTCCTGGATTTTCTGGAATCCACCGATCCGAACTCGGACAACGCCTGGCATGTGGCCTTGTCGGCCTACAAGAACCAACTGCCGCGCATGCGGGCGGAACTGGCGCGCGACGGCGTGGCCTATCTTCCCTCGGGGGGCGGCGCGCACCGTGAGGCCGAGGTCTACGGCGACACCACCGTCACCGCCAAGTTCGTCGCCAAGGAAGCCGCGCCGCATGGCGGCGAAGTGGTGCGCTATATCGACGATCCGGCCCGCTTCTGGCAGGCGGCGGTGGTCATCCGCAAACGCGACCCCAACCGTCCGCGGGGGCTCTTCGCGCGCCTGAAGGCCATGGTTTCGAGCAAGGCATGAGCGCGCTGCCGCCCGGGCTGAAGCTTGGTCGCGACGTGACCGTCCAAGGCGTCGACGCCCAGGGGCGGACAGTTTTCGCGGCGGCGCACGGCGACCCGCAGATGGTCTGGACGCCGACCCGGGCCGAGCGCGCGGCGCTGCGCGCGGCCAAGGCGGTGCGGATTGATCTGAAGCTCGAGGCCGTCGACGGCCAGTTGGTCGGCCCGGCGCTCTACGCCGACTGGGGCGACGGCTTTTCCGAAGATTCCTACACCCGCCTCAAGGCTGGCCCCGACGGCTGGTTCGCTTCGCTGCCGGCCCGCAGTTGGCAGCTCACAGGCGTGCGCCTGGATCCGTCCGAAGGCGCCTGCGCCTTCATGATCGCCGACTTCAGGGTCACGCGCGTCGGGGATCTGGGCGCGGATCCGCGCGGCTGGAAGGGCGCGGCGATCCAGGCGCTGAAGCCGGCCCTGGGGCCGCTGCGCAGGCCGGTCGGCGCGGCCTGGCGGCGTGGCCGGGCGATACTGCAGCGCGCGCGCGGCGCACGCGCCATCGGCGGCGACGCGGGTCCGATCCGCGCGACCTACGCCCATGCCATCTCGGTGGCGAAGAACCTGCGCAGCCCGCATTTCGCCGCCCCGATCGCGGCGCCGATCGCCCTCACGGCCGCCGCGCCTAAAGTGGTGGCTTTCTATCTGCCGCAGTTTCATCCGTTCCCGGAGAATGACGCCTGGTGGGGCAAGGGCTTCACCGAGTGGACCAACGTCTCCAAGGCCCAGCCCCAGTTCCTGGGTCACTACCAGCCGCGCCTGCCTGGAGATCTTGGTTTCTACGACCTGCGCCAGCGCGAGGTGATCGCCCAGCAGATCGACCTGGCCAAGGGGGCGGGCGTCCACGCCTTCTGCTTCCACTACTACTGGTTCGCGGGAAAGCGCCTGCTGGAGCGGCCGATCGAGCTCTATCTGGCCGACCCGACGCTGGATCTGCCGTTCGCCCTGTGCTGGGCCAACGAGAACTGGACCCGGCGCTGGGACGGCGACGAGAGCGACATCCTGATGGGCCAGGATCACTCGCCCGAGGACGATCGCGCCGTGTTCGAGGACATGGCCCGCTACATCGGCGATCCGCGCTATCTGAAGGTGGGCGGCAAGCCGGTGCTGGTGCTTTACCGCCCCGAAATCCTGCCGGACAGCAAGGCGACGACCGACCGCTGGCGCGAGCAGGCGAGGGCCATGGGCCTGGGCGAGCTGCATCTGCTGTGCACCACGGCCTTCGGCTTCCAGGATTACGCGAGCCACGGCTTCGACGGGATCATCGACTTCCCGCCGCACGCCATCGTCGAGGGCGAAATCACCAAGTCGGTGACGCCGTTGCACCCCGACTTCACGGGCAAGGTCTACGATTATCCGACCGTCGTGCAGTCCAAGCTGGACGAGCTGTCGGCCGCGCCCGCCGCCTTCGTGCCGGGGGTCATGCCGGGCTGGGACAACCAGGCCCGCAAGCCGTGGGCCGGCCACGTCTTCCACAACGCCGATCCGGAAAGCTATCTGGTCTGGCTGTCGGGGGCGCTGAAGCACGCGCAGGCCAATCATCCGAAGGAGCAGGCGCTGGTATTCATCAACGCCTGGAACGAGTGGGGCGAGGGGGCGTACCTGGAGCCTGACCGCTGGTTCGGCCACGGCTATCTGCACGCCACCCGCACCGCCTTGAGCGCCTATGCGCCGCGCCTCAACGAGGCCCATCCGCTGGTGGTCGAGGCGCAAGGCGCTTTCCAGAAGCGTGCTGACGCCGTCGTTCTGCTGCACCTCTTCTATCCCGAGCTGATCGACTGGTTCGCCGAGCGTTTGGCCGCGACGGCGGGTGGTCTGGACGTGATGATCACCGTGCCCGAGAGCTGGAGCGAGGCGGACCTGTCCCGCGTCCGCGCCGCTTTCCCTGGCGCCCACCTGGCCATCGCCGAGAACCGCGGTCGCGACATCCGGCCGTTCGTCGAGACCCTGCGCAGGGCGCGCGCTCTTGGCTATTCCACCTTCTGCAAGCTGCACTCCAAGCGTTCGCCGCATCGCGCGAAGGGCGATGAATGGCGGGCCGAGCTGTTCGACGGCCTCTTGGGCGGCGAGGCCGCCAGCCTGGCCCTGCGCGCCTTCGCCCAGGACCCGAAGCTGGGCCTGCTGGCTTCGTCGGAGGCGCGGATGCGGATCGGCGATCCCGACGTCATGGACAACAACTGGCCGGCGGTTGAGCGCCTGTCGGCTCGCATGGGCCTCAACCCCGGCCCCGAAACGCCGTTCGCGGCCGGCTCGATGTTCTGGGGCCGGACGGAAGCCTTCGCCCCGCTGTCGAACCTTTCCGACGCCGAGCTTGGCTTCGAGCCCGAGCTGGGGCGCGTCGACGGCACCACGGCCCACGCGATCGAGCGGCTGACCGCCGCGATCGTCGCGCGGGCCGGCTACCGCGCGAGCTTTGAGCTGTGAAGCGGGTGCTGCGCGCCGGCCGCCGGGTCGCCAGCCGTGTCGCCAAGGGCGCGGCGGGACGGCTGAAGGCCATGATCCCCGAACGGTCCGGCACGGTGCTGGAGATCGTTTTCGAGGAGAACGTCCTGCCGCGCGTCGCCGACGTTCTGGCCGAACCCGCGCCAGCCGCGCCGGGGGCGATCTCCCAGGCGATTCCCGAGACGATCCTGGACGAGCCCGAGACCCGCGCCCTGCTGGGCGGCCGCAGCGGCGGCGTCGATGTGCCGCCCTGGGCGCACGGCGCCAACGGCGCGCTGCGCTCGCGCGTGGATCTGGTCCGCCTGCCCCAGGTCTGGCACGCCCCGGCCTATGGCGCCCTGTTCAATGACCAGGGCCAGGTGTTCCACAAGGCGATCCACGAGGCTCTGTACCTGACCCCGACCCTGGGCCTCCTGCCCGGCGTGAAGGTCGAGGAGGCGGGCGCGGTGTTCCGCCCACCGCGCGACGTCCCTGTCATCGACCGGGCCACCGTATTTATGGCCTGGGGCGGCCTGCACAACTACGGCCACTTCCTGATCGACTGCCTGCCGGCGCTGATGACGGCGATCGGCGCCGGGGCGACCGAGCGCTTTCCGGCCATCACCCCGCCGTTGCTGCCCTGGCATCGCGAGCTGCTGGACCTGATGCTGGGCGAAGGTCCTCGCCCGCGCCTGGTCGAGGCGCCGCTGGTGCGGATCGAGGATGCGGTCTTCGCCACGGCCATGGACCACTTCCTGCACGCGCCCAACGCGCCGCTGGACCAGGTGCGCGCGCGGATCCTGGCCGCCGCCGCGATCGATCCGGCCGCCGGGGCCAAGCGGATCTACATCAGTCGTCGCGGCTCGCAGAAGCGGGTGCTGGTCAACGAGCTGGACCTGGAGACCGCTCTGGCCGCCCGGGGCTTCATGATCGTCAAGCCCGAGGCGCTGTCGGTCCATGACCAGATCGCGTTGTTCCACCAGGCCGACCTGATTGTCGCCCCGGCCGGCGCCGCTCTGGCCAATGTCCTGTTCTGCCGCCCCGGAACGAAGGTGATGGAGCTGCAGCCCAGCAACTTCATCGGCGTCTGGGTGCGCAACATCGCCCTTCTGGTCGGCGTCGACTGGCGCGCCTTCTTCGCACCCTCGCCGCTGAGCGAGACCGAAATCTATTTGGAAGGGCATCATCGTCCGAACGCGGAGTTCAGCTGGCGGCTGGACCTGCCGGCCTTTCTGACCTTCCTCGACGCCGCGCTCTAGAGGCGGTCGATGGTCGCCTTCGTCGACATCACCGACTGCGACCAGGTCCCTCTGGCCAAGGCGCTGGCGGGCGCCGGCGGGCGCGCCGCGCGCGCCCGGCTGATGGACGGTGGCGGCGTCGTCCAGGCTCGGCCGATGCTATGGCCGTGCGAAGGCGAGCTAATGAACGCCGACCACGCCATGGACTGGCCGGCGCCGGACATCGACCTCTATGTCGTCCGCGACGTTGTCGCCGGCGGCCGTGGCAGCCAACTGACCCTGGACGGCCAGCCCCTGCAGGCGCGGGGGCCTTATCCGGGCTACATCCAGTACTGGTACGAGAACGAGATCGCGCCGCAGGCCTGGGCGTTCACGGCGCCCGCCAAGCGGCGGCTGGAGCGGGCGTTCCTGATCGCCCATTTCAACTTCGTCTGGGGCCACTGGCTGACCGAGATGTACCCCAAGCTGTTCCTGATCCAGGCGCTGGCGGAAGCCGGGATCACCGCGCCGATCGTCTTGCCCGCGACGGCCCCGGCCTATGTCGCGAGGATCGTCCGCCAGATGCTGCCAGGCCACGAGATCGTGACCTACGATCCGGCCCGCGAAGCCCTGCGCATCGACGTCGCCCTGCTGCCGCACATGCTGCACGCCGACTACATTTTCCACGACTTTCTGCGCTGGAAGCTGGAGGAACAGGCCCTGGCCTGGCCGCGCGGGGCGGGCTTCGACAAGGTGTTCGTCAGTCGCGCCGGCCTGCGGGCTCCGGGCGTCTTCCGCGAGATGACCAACGAGGCCGAGGTCGAGGCCATCGCCCAGGATTTGGGCCTGACCCTACTGCGGCCGGAAACCCTGCCGTGGGAAGACCAGGCCCGCATCTTCTCCCGCGCCCGTGTGGTGGCGGGCGAATTCGGCTCGGGCCTGCACAACGCCCTGCTGTCTCCGGCCGGCTGTCAGGTGGTGTCGCTGAACTGGCTGGTCGAGGTGCAGTCACGGATCGGCAACTTCCGCCGCCACGACGTGGGCTACATCCTGCCCGACGACGGCATGCCGCGCCTGCATACGGTCGAGCCGAAGATCCAGCCCTTCAGGATCGATCCCGTCGAATTCCGGACCAAGCTCGGCCTGGCCGTCAAACGCGCCGACGCCCTGGCCGCCATGGCCGGTTGGGACGACGGTCCGATCGCCACGCCAGAGCTGCGGCTATGAGGGCGCTGGTCCTTGCCGGTCTGATGCTCGCCGGCCAAGCCGTGGCCGAGCCGCGCGTGTCGCTGCTCAAGGCCTGTGAGACGCCCAAGGGGATTGAGTTTCAAGGCGGCGGCTACGGCGGGATCTCGGGGATTGACTACGATCCGCGCTCGGACCGGTGGGTCTTCATCAGCGACGACAAGTCCGAACGCGGACCCTCGCACGTCTTCCTGGGTCGCCTGGACGTTCGGCCGGGCGCGCCATGCGGTCCGACGCTGGAGACGATGGTCCCCCTCCGGCGTGAGGATGGGAAAACCTTCCCCGACCGAAAGGCTGGGACTGAAGCGGCCGACGGCGAGTCCATCCGCTTCGATCCGCGGGGCCATGATCTCGTCTGGGCGACTGAGGGTGATTTCGAACATGGCTATCCGCCGGCCGTGCGACGGATGAAGGCCGACGGTACCCCGATCGAGCGCCTGATCGTTCCTGACGCGCTGACCTTCCACGCCGGGGGGCTGACCGGCGCGCGGAAGAACGCCACCACCGAGGGGCTGAGCTGGTCCGCCGACGGACAATCGATGTGGCTGTCGATGGAATGGCCCCTGGCGCAGGACGGCCCCATCCCCTCGGTGCGAGAGGGCGGCCTCACCCGGCTCACCCGGCTGGATCGCGCGGGCAAGGTGCTGGCGCAGTACGCCTATCGCGTAGATCCGGTGCAGGTCGCCTCACCCGTGGGGGTGAACGATAATGGGATCAGCGAGATCCTGGCCCTGGACGATCGCCGCCTTCTGGTGCTGGAGCGTTCGGCCGAAAAGGGGCGGGACGGGCGCTACAGCTATCACATCCGCCTGTACGTCGCGGACTTCGCCCAGGCCCAGGACGTCTCGAAGGTCGAGAGTCTGTCGACAACGCCTGTCCGGCCCGTCGACAAGCGACTGTTGCTGAACTTCGACCGCCTGGGCCTGCGGATCGACAATCTGGAGGCCATGGCCTGGGGGCCGCGTCTCAAGGGCCACCGCACGCTGGTTCTGGCCTCGGATGACAACTATGACGCCAACCAGGTCAACCAGGTGCTGGTCCTGCGGTTTACCCCTTAGGCGCCACCGTCCGGGGCGGGGGTCGAGACCGCTACGGACGACCAGGCGGCGACCATCTCATCGGAAAGCGCGCGACGACGGAGCTAAGCCTAGACCCGATGCTTCCGTGAGATAGTCATGGCGCTTATCGTCAAGTTGGTGAATTTTCTTCATCAATGCGCCCTATCTCGCCCGCCGACCTGACCAGCTTCCTGGCCATCGCTCGCCACAAGAGTTTCCGCCGCGCCGCCGACGAGCTGGGCTGCACGCCTTCTGCCCTGAGCCATGCCCTGCGCGGCGTCGAGGAGCGGCTGGACCTGCGGCTGGTCAACCGCACCACGCGCAGCGTCGCCCTGACCGAGGCCGGCGAGCGCCTGTTCGCCCGAGTGTCTCCGGCCTTTCGCGACATCGACGACGCATTGGACGACCTCAACAACTTCCGCGGCCAGCCCATGGGCATGTTGCGCTTCAATGCGTCACGCGGCGCGGCCGAGCTGGCTCTGCTGCCGGCGGTGACCCGCTTTATGGCCCTGCAGACGGGTGTGAAGGTCGAGATCATGGTCGACGGCGCTCTGGTCGACATGGTGGCCGAGGGCTGCGATGCGGGCGTGCGCTTTGGCGAAACCATCGCCCAGGACATGATCGCCGTGCCCATCGGCGGACGCCAGCGCACCGCCATCGTCGCCGCGCCATCCTTCTTCGAGACGCATCCCAGGCCGACGACCCCCGAGCAATTGAAGGCGCTGCCCTGCATCCGCTTTCGCTTCGCCAGCGGCCGCCTCTACGCCTGGGAGTTCGAGCGCGGCGGCGTCGAGGTGAACATCGAGGTCGACGGCCCCCTGACCCTGGGCGACCAGGGGCTGATGATCCAGGCGGCCCTGGACGGGGTCGGAGTGGCCTTCGCCTTCGAGGATCAGGTCACCGACCTGATCGCGGCCGGCAAGCTGGAGCGGGTGCTGGAGGACTGGTGCCCCTATTACGGCGGCTTCTATCTCTATTATCCCAGCCGTCGTCGCGCACCGGCGCCGTTGCGCGCCTTCATCGACTTCCTGCGGGAGGGCGGCTGAGGCGCTTACTCCTCGCCGGACTGGAAGCCGTCGACAGCCTTGCGCAGCGCGCCGACATTGATCGGCTTGGCGATCACCTCGACGCTTTCGAAGCCCTTGCGGGGCAAGTCGCCATAACCCGTGGCGAACACGAACGGCACGCCGCGCTCGCGCAGTTCCTCGGCGACGGGAAACACCATCTCGCCGCCGATATTGACGTCCAGCACCGCGCCGTCTGGCGCCGGCTCGCCGCTGCCCAGCCAGGCCAGGGCGTCATCGACCGCGCCGAACGAGCCGGCGATCTCGCAGCCGAGGTCGCCGAGCATGTCCTCGACCATCATGGCCACCAGCGCCTCGTCCTCGACGATCATCACCTTGTTGGACTTCATGCGGCGAGACTCATTCTCTGCGAAAGCGGCGCGCGGAGGGTGTAGATCACGCCCCGCGGCGTGAAGTCGAGACTGGCCTTGCCGCCCAGGTCGCGCGCCAGGCCGCGCTCGATCATCTGGGTCCCGAAGCCGCGACGCTCGGGCGGGCCGGTCACTTCGGGTCCGCCGACCTCGCGCCAGGTCAGGGTCAGCATCGGTGGCGCAGCCGCCTCGTCGACCGTCCAGCGTAGCACCACGCGGCCTTCGGGACCGGACAGGGCGCCGTGCTTGGCGGCGTTGACGGCCAACTCATGCAGGGTCATGTGCACGGAGACCGAGGTCTCGGCGCTGAAGGTCACCGCTGGCCCGATGATGTCGAAGCGGTCGGCCAGGTTGGCGCTGAAGGGCGCCAACGCCTTGTCGAGAATCTCGTGGAACTGGGCGCGGCCCCACGCCCGGCGGGTCAGCAACTCGTGCGCCTGCGACAGAGCCAGGATGCGGTTCTCGAACACCTCGGCGAAGGCCTCGGGCGAGGGCGTGGCGCGCAGGGTCTGGCGCGAGATCGACTGGACGATGGCCAGTGTGTTCTTCACCCGATGGTCCAGCTCCTGCAGCAGAAAGGCGCCGTGGTGGTTGGCGTCGACCAGGCTGTCGTGCAGGCGGCCGCTCTCCAGAGCCGAGGCGGTGGCGCGGGCGATGACCTGCAGCTTCTTGACGATCTCAGGGGCGGGGACATGTTCCTCGGCCCAGTAGGCGCCGATCGCGGCGACCGGATCCTCCAGGCGCACCGGCGTCATCACCAGACTCTTCACGAACGTCGGACGATAGGCGTCGTGCGGGATGCGGTCATCCAGATAGATGTCGGGGATGATCACGGTCTGGCGGTTCAGCATCGCCCAGCCCGAGATGCAGGCGGTCAGCGGGAAGCGCTTGCCCTTCCACAGCGGCCCGATCGCATCCTCATCGAAATACCAGCATTTGTCGTTGTCGCGCAGGACGAAGGCGACGCCATCGGCGCCCGAGATCCGGCGAGCGGCCTTGCGAACGACCTCGGCCACTTCGCCGATGGGGCGGGTCGCCGACAGGGCCTCGATGGTTTCGATGAGCGTCAGCAGGTCCGTTTCCGGCGTCGTGACGTCGTCTCGTGAGGCCAAGTCCAGCATTATTCCAGCATCGCACGGCGGTTGTATCCGGAACCCTAACATGCAGACGGCGCCCGACAAGATCGGCCTCCAGGCGCAGATGTGCGCGATTGCACATTCTTCCGGGTTGAGTTCGGGCGAGCGCATTCCTCGTTCATCCGACGAGGTCGAGCCCTCGGGGGAGAACGCCGATATCTCAAGGGGCTAGAGGGCGGCCGGGCTGTCGTTCGCTTTCGGGTTTCAGGCCGCGGGGGCCTCCGCCGGTTCGGTCTGGCCGTGCAGGACGCGCGTCAAACGGTCGCGGTCCAGCGCTCCCTCCCAGCGGGCGATCACCAGGGTGGCGACGCCGTTGCCGACGAGATTGGTCAGCGCCCGGCACTCGCTCATGAAACGGTCCACGCCGACCAGGACCGCCAGGGCGGCGATCGGAATATCCGGCACGACCGCCAAGGTCGCGGCCAGGGTGATGAAGCCGGCGCCGGTGACGCCAGAGGCGCCCTTCGAGGTCAGCATGGCGACGCCCAGCAGCGCGAGTTCCTGGCCAAGGCCGATGTGGGTGTTGGTCGCCTGGGCCAGGAACAGGGTGGCCAGGGTCATGTAGATGTTGGTGCCGTCTAGATTGAAGCTGTAGCCGGTCGGGATCACCAGGCCGACCACCGAGCGGCGCGCTCCGGCGTTCTCCAGCTTCTCCATGATCTGGGGCAGCACCGACTCGGATGAACTGGTGCCCAGCACGATCAGCAGTTCCTCGCGGATATAGGCCAGGAAGCGCAGGATCGAGAAGCCGCTGGCCCAGGCGATCGCCCCCAGCACCAACAGCACGAACAGCAGCGAGGTGAGATAGAAGGTCGCCACCAGCGCGCCCAGCTGCATCAGGGCGCCGACGCCGTATTTGCCGATCGTGAAGCCCATGGCTCCGAACGCGCCCAGCGGCGCCAGGCGCACCACCACGTGGATCAGGCCGAAGAACAGCTTGCTGGCGTCCTCCAGCACGTTGGCGACCTTGTCGCCGAAGTCGCCCAGCCGCACGCAGGCGAAGCCGGTCAGGATGGCGATGACCAGCACCTGCAGCAGATTGCCCTCGGCGAAAGCGCCGAAGAAGGTGTCTGGGATCAGGTGCAGCAGGTAGGCGACCAGTCCTTCGCCGTGCTTGGCCTTCTCGACGTAGCCGGCGGCGATCGAGGGATCCAGCGTCCTGGGATCGATGTCGAAGCCGTCGCCCGGACGCAGGGTGCGTCCGACCAGCAGGCCCAGGACCAGGGCCAGGGTCGAGACGACCTCGAAATAGAGCAGGGCCTTCAGGCCCACCCGACCGAAGGCCTTGATGTCGCCCATGCGGGCGATGCCGCCGGCGACGGTGCAGAAGATGACCGGCGCGATGGCCAGCTTGATCAGCTTGATGAAGGCGTCGCCCAGCGGCTTGACCGCCACGCCGACCTTTGGCCAAAGCGCCCCGATCACGATCCCAAGGGCGATGGCGATCAGGACCTGGACATAGATCGACTTGAAATGTCGCACCGCGTTTGCTCCCCGCTCGCCCCAAGTTGCGCTGACAGGGTTCGCACGCCCCTCATCTTGCGCTATTGACCCTGCGCCGCGCGCAGTGCGGCCCGGTAGCTCAGCAGGATAGAGCAGCGCTTTCCTAAAGCGAAGGTCGGGGGTTCGAGTCCCTCCCGGGCCGCCAGCGCGCGGGCTTAAAAATCAAATACTTAGCTGGCTTTTTGCGCCGGTGCCGGCTGATGTGAACCCGGAACAAACCCGGTCAAATCGGACGGTTCGGGACTCGAATCCCCGGAATAGTCCCGAATATTGTTCCCCTTTCATTCGTGCTGCTCGGGGTTCCGTCCGAGCCTGTTTGATAGGGTTGCATGGCGCCTTCGAAGAACATCAAGCTAGTCACCGCCCCGAAACCTGGGCGGCGAGGCCGGAAGCCGACACCGATAGAGGACCGCCCTTCGGCTCTGTGGTCAAAGTGGGTCGACCCTGAAAGCTTTGCAGAAGCTCTCGACCTTCATATGCGCCGTCACGGAGACACCGCCTACCGATTGCGCAAGGCGCTCTGTTCGAAGGGCGCGACGGTGAACGTAACGACATTGGGAACTTGGCGGCGCGGCTCTAAGACGCCTGGTGACGCTTCCAGCTTGAGGGCACTGGAGCAGATCGAAGCTCGATACGATCTTCCGCCAGGTTATTTCCGCGCCAAGATCCCATCGACAGGCAAGGCAGTCGCAAACCATCGCCTGCCCAAGCTCAGCGCCCCTGAACGACGTCACCTGACCTGGCATCTACCCCACGATTTCAATCGGCTTTCAAAGGCTAAGCAGGAGGAGATCGTCAGCTGGGTTCGCAGAGTCATCATATCCGGATCCACTGACTATCGCCGCTATCAAGCCGCCGCCGCGCGCCAACGCTTTTCGATGCGATTTTCGTGCGCGCCAGGAGGTGTTGTCGCGAAGAGAGCCTCCCGCGAAGGTGGGCTGGAGCCGGCGTTCGCATCGGGCACGGTTGCCGCGCCGGAAGCGCTCAATGAAGAGATGGCCAGCCTATTGGCCTTCAAGACAGCTACCTTGAGCGCTCTTGGCGTCCAGCGCTCTGGAGTTTGGGGACCGGAGACCGCCTCGCTGAAGTCTGACCATCTTGGTCTGCTGTTCGGAGCGCTGGCGGCGGCGCCAGACAGTGAAATCCGTGGCGCGGGCGTTCCCGTTCATCAACTTTCATTCGCCCTGCTCGTCATTCCTTCGGTCTGGGATTGGTACCTTGAGTGGCGTCGTGCGAAGCGCGGCTTCTACACCGGGTGGGAGATCGAGATGCTCATGCTTTGCGGGGCGCTCACCCGAGAGGGTGTAGGCTGGCTAAGGCAAAATCCTCATCTGGGTCAGCGGCTCAGTCCGATCAGCGGCCTGATATCAGAGACGGAGATCAGCGAGGCGCGCGCAGATTGGAGCGCGGCCTGCGATGGGGCCCGGCGTCACGCACTCCATCGTGCGAAGGAACTTTCGCGCCTTGTGGCCGTGCATCGGGATCCCTTCGAACCGATCTTGGCGATCTTGGAATCCGACAGCCCCCTGACCGAATACCGCCAGATTACCGAAGAGATCCTACGCCGCGCTCCTAACCCGCGCAGATACCCTGTTCCGGCCGCCGAGGCCTGTCGGGCCTTTCTAATGCTTCGCCTGGGACTCCATTTGGGTGTCCGGCAGAAAAACTTGCGCCAGTTGCTCATCTGCCAACGCGGTTCAACGCCGTCCTCTGAGCGCCGCCTCGAAATGTTGAAGTGTGGCGAGCTGAGATGGAATGAGCGAGAGGGCGTCTGGGAAGTTTTCATACCAGCCTCCGCGTTCAAAAATTCAGGATCGTCCTACTTCAGTCGCCAACCATTCTGTCTGACGTTAAGAGATCTCGGCGCGCTGTACGAACAAATCAATATCTACCTGAACAAACACCGGCCGCGCTTACTGGGTAATATGGAAGATCCTGGAACTTTCTTCGTGAAAACGGTGAAGTCCAACAGTAAGAGCGCTGCCTATGATCAGAGTACGTTCTACGAAGCGTGGCGACTGGCGATACAACGATATGGGATTTTCAATCCTTATACCGGTCGAGGTGCCATCAAAGGTCTTCTGCCTCATGGACCTCACAACGTGCGCGACGTGCTGGCCACACATGTTCTTAAGCAGACCGGGTCGTACGAGCAGGCGAGCTACGCAATCCAGGATACGCCCGAGACTGTGGCCAAGCACTACGGTCGTTTTCTGCCTAAGGACAAGGCCGCTTTGGCCGCCCAAGTTCTGAACAAGGCTTGGGAGGACGCGTGAGATGTGCTGTCACTGCATGGGCGGCTCCTAATGGATACGCCACTAGTCCCGACATTTGTGGCTACCGAAGCTTCCTGCATCTTTAGCCGGCTACGGACGTAGCAAATGCGGATCTAAAGCGGCCGAAGTTGGCTGCGGAGTTCCTCCACGGATGCCAAGCGCAGCCCTCGGTGAAGCATACGGTGGCAGTTGGCGCACACGAGCGCTAGGTCGTCCGCTCTCGTGATCTCTCCTTCTTTCAGTTCCGATACAGGCCGCCGGTGATGCGCTTCGATGAAGCCGTCTCCTCGCTTGCCGTAGCGGGCCGAGAAGTCGAAGTTGCACACCTCGCATTTCAGGCAGCCTCGCTCCTTCAGGACAGCTTCCTTCTTCAGCCTGACGACCTCTGGATCTCTTTCGCGGCGCAGGTGGACGCTCAGTCTGACGCCCCATTCCTCTGCCTCGTATTCACTGGAGACCGCCGCGTCGGACAACGGGATTGTGGTGTCGGCGATCGCCAGACGAATTGCGATAGCTGCCTCCTCCAAACCCGGTAGGTCGTGAGCGTAGGCGTCCCAAACCTCCCTTTCGCCGCCCGCCCCCCTGGTCAACCCGACTTTGCCGGCAGCGCGAAATTCCGGATCCAGCCGTCGGAAGTTCATAAGCTTCATGTAAACGCCATTTGCATTACGAAACTTATCGGTGCGGAGTACGCCCCTGCGCTGCGCCAGCCTGTTCAGCAGAGCGGATAGATCGGCAATATCCTTGCTGCCCTTGTCGGGGGTGTATGGTCGGCTGGTTAGGTAGAGACACAACGCCAGGATATGCTCATCGCGGGTCCAATCGGGATCCTTAGTCGGGCGGACCTCGAATCCGAGGCCAAGCAGAGAGGCCACCGCCCCCTGTAGCCCGCCGGATAATTCCTTGTAGGTCAATGCGCGGCCGTAGCTGGGCGAATATTTGTGCGCGACCGCTACGATGGCCTTCGAGTCATATTCTTGGTCGTCGACGATCAAGAGATAGTCGCGCGCCGCCTTGAACCCATATTCGGCTAGGAATGCCTCGCGTCCCATTGTCCTACACTCGGCGACAGCGCTGCGGACCATGCCGCGCGTCAACTCGTAGTAAGCCGACATCCCGTCTTCCCCGGCAGATCTCGTCAGATTTCTGTGGTAGAGCTTCGGAGTCAACTAACAGGCGGTGCAACGCCTCTCTTTGCTCGGTCCTCTAACGCAAGCTGGTGTTGGAGGCTTGCTCAACTATTGGCTTAGCGTCATAGCGAAAGCATGGATGCACATCGCGACGCACTTATCGCAGAACCTTTTGCCCAGGAGCCCTACGAGGAGGCTCTCGAGCAGGCGCTAAGTTCGGCTGAAACGCGCATCTATCTCGATACTTCCACGCTAATCTGGCTCTATCGGCTCCACGAAACGCCGCGTCGAGAGTTCCTAGAATGGATCGATACGGGGCCGCAGGCGGGCAGGATCCATATCCCCAGGCGCGCCTTGCATGAGTTTTCGCGCCACCGGCGTGACAGCAAGGTCCTCTTGCCGTTCAAGGGCGTCACCAAAGGGGTTCCTAGGCTCATTAAGCAGCTAAGGCAGCTGGCTCATCTTACTGTTGATGATGCTGTTGCTCGGGCAAACGGCTTTGGTTCGCGATCAGAATATCTGGCGGAGGTTGCTAGGCTAGAGCGCGAAGCGCAGCGCTTGGTGAGACCGTTGAGTAATCCCGCTCGTCTTGAGGAACTAGATGCTGAGCTTGTCCCGGCCTTCAATTCCCTTGCTCTGAAAGGCGATATTTTCGGAGATCTCACAGCGCTAAGAGCAGCTTACGAAGCTCGCTGTGAAATCCGCCTGCCGCCCGGCTTTCTTGACCAGTCGAAAGGCACCGGGCGCCCGCCCGCCGGTGAAGAGGAGGACGAGGACGCACCGGTGCATGCGGGCGCCAATCGGTTCGGTGACTTCGCGATTTGGAACGAAATCCTTGGCCACCTTGCCGAGCTTGGCGGTGAGCATGGTGACGTCCTAATCCTGACGCACGATCAGAAACCTGATTGGAGCTATACTCCTCAAAAGCTGCTGGACTCGGCCGGAAGGTCCTCCGCAAACGAGAAGGACGTGTTCCGAGTGACTACGGCCCAGCCCATGCTGTGCCACGAGGCGCGTTTGCGCGCCGGCGTATCGCGCCTTTTCGTTCAGACTATTCCGCAGTTCGCTAAATTATGCACGAAACGGGCGCTTCCTATCACACTGGAAGCTCTGGCGCGCGCCGTGCAAGCTGAAGAGGAAGCTGCACGTTCACAGGATGAAGGGGCTGGAGCTACTAACAATCCAATAAGTGAAGCCACTGCTGAAGCGCCACAGGCCGTAGAGGTAGAGGAGCAAGCTGATCCTGCGCCGCCGGAAGTTCCGGAGCCTGCCCAAGTACCGGCGCGGGTCGCAGTCGATCAACCAGGCACCTTCGCGCGCTTCGTTGCAGATCTGCCGGCGCAGGCAGTGGCGGATCGCATTTACCGCGGCGATCCACAAGGCTCCCGAACTTTCGAAGATGTGATCCGACGTCTGCGTTCTCAGAACTGGTACACCCAGAACGCTGCCACAACCGAGGGCATTGAGGCGCTCGCCCAGGGCGAACCGACGCTTCTGCAGACCTTCATTTTTGGGCGAAATCTTTGGCAAGCCGCAGCGGGTGCGGCCTCAACGCCCATTGAGAGTTTGGCGAACTTTGAGCGCGTGTTTGGATCAGTTCCTGAAGCCCACGCGCAAGTTGTTTACGCGGGTACTCTAATGGAAGCGTACTTCGATAAGGAGGGCCGCATACGACCACGGCCAAAAGGCCGAGACTTTGGCCCTCTTTTCGCGCCGCAAGACTTGGCCGTGATGGCTCCAGTTGCGCAGTGGATAGGCGAGCGCCTAGCTGAGCACGCAAGCGCGTTCTTAGCTCTACCTTCTGCTGTACCGCCCATCATTCGATTAAACGTAAGCTTTGACACCAGCGGGCATCTTGCGGGCCTAAGCCATGGTGCGATTGCGCTCTCGAAAGTGCAGGAGTCGGGTGACAATTCTGTGCGCTTGCCGGCCAGGCTCGACCTAGAGCGGCTGCTGAGCCGCATCGCACGTCATTTCTCCGTGCCGGAAAATCAATTGCTCGTGGACCCACCGTTTGTCGACGCTGTTGAGGTCGCGCCCAATCTCGCACTGATTGACTGGGGAACTGACACGGGCGTTCAGCTAGTGGCCCGGTAGGTTCCCCGTCACGCGCCGGCATCGCGTGAGGCTAACGCGCCCCATTACGCCTCCGCCTCCAGCACGATGTGCGCAAGTATCCAGTGCAGCTTAGCGGCTACCGCTGCGGGTGCGTCTCCTGCGAGATACGCTCATGCCGACGCATCATTGCATGCCGCCGGAATCGGCGTATAAGCGCCACGCTTGTTCCCTTAATGTTCCTGTTTATAGTGGGAACGTTAACCGTTGCTTAGGGATAAAATGCAAGGCAGGGTGGCTAGTCTGCCGCGGAATGCCGCGGATTGCAGCGGAGGCTTGCACGTGGGCAAGGACGGCAAGGATGCCGAGCGTGTCACGACGACCTTATCGCGCGCTCAAAAGAACCAGCTTGATCGTCTGGCGGAGCGTCAGGGCGTGAAGGTGGCCTGGCTTGTCCGTAAGGCCGTCGAGCGATTCCTAGATGAAGCCAACGGTGGCCCCGAACTTCCCTTGGAATTGCGGGGCGATTATGCGCAGCGCTGAACTCTTCGCCGGATGTGGCGGCCTTGCGCTCGGAATGTCCAGAGCGGGCTTCAGCCATGCTCTTATGGCGGAGTTCAATTTCGACGCCGTCGAGACCGCCAAGCATAATAAGGCGCGAGCCATCGAGCACGTCGCTCACTGGCCGGTCGAGAAAACCGATGTGCGCGATATCAACTGGGAGCCCCTGCGCGGTCAGCTCGCCGTGGTGTCGGGAGGGCCGCCTTGTCAGCCATTCGGAATTGGTGGGAAGAAGCTCGGCCCCGACGACAATCGTGACATGTGGCCCGAGGCAGTTAGAGCGATCCGCGAGGCGGCACCCGACGGCTTTCTCTTCGAAAATGTGCGTAACATCGCGGGCCCCAAGTTCCGAGGCTATCTGGAATGGGTGGTGAGTCACCTGGCACGTCCAGGGCTTGTCCGGCGACACGGAGAGGCCCACGAAGACCACCTGAAGCGGCTGGTGGCGGCGCGGGGAGCGCCAGACTATCGTGTGTCCTGGCAGATCGTGAACGCGGCTGATTATGGCGCGCCGCAGATCCGGCATCGAGTTCTGATTTTTGGCGTACGAGAAGGGTTGGGCGTGACGCCACAGGCGATGCCGGCAACCCATTCGCACGATCGGCTCCTGTGGGACCAATACATCACTGGCGATTATTGGAAGCGCCATGGCTTGAAGGGGGGGCGAGAGCCGACCAACCCCAAGGACGCCGCGCGGGTCCGCGCGCTTAGAGCGTCGGGTGTCGAGCCCGTTGAGGCGCCCTGGCAAACTGTACGCGATGCGATCAAAGGCCTTGGCGACCCTGACGGCGCCCGAAATCACGTTTACCAGCCTGGTGCCCGTGTCTACCCGGGGCATACCGGTAGCCCGCTCGACCGTCCGGCCAAGGCTCTCAAGGCGGGCGATCATGGCGTGCCGGGTGGAGAGAACATGATGGTCCGCGATGACGGGTCTGTGCGCTACTTCACAACGCGCGAAGCTGCGCGTCTGGTGGGGTTGCCGGACGACTACTTGTTCCCACGTAGCTGGTCGGAGAGTATGCGCCAGTTGGGGAACGCGGTCCCAGCGCAGTTGGGGGAAGCCGCCGGAAAATGGCTACGGGATATGATCTTCTGAGGGGCGTTGGTGCCCAGATCCGTGCCAATTCTCTGAACGCGTTCTGATGGCGGCCAAAGCTCCAGATAAGCTCGCCCTCGCCGCTTTGGATTCAGCGCTGAGTCAGGTGGTCGCGGCGGTAAAGGCGGATCCCTCGCCAGCCACTGTGCGGAGGGTCCGCGATGGACTGACCAAGCACTTCGAAGCTGTCGAGAAGGCGCGAAGTGAGGCCGATCCGGTCAAAACGCCGTTGACCAGCTTCGATCCATCGGATCCGAAGACGGTCGGCCGCATGGTGTCCATGGCTCTTCTGGCTCAGCCGATGGTAGCGCTCGGCGCGGTCAAGCCCGCCTATGGCTCTGGCGTCTACGCCATCTACTACACAGGCGACCACCCGCTTTATGCGAGGATTTCCCGGACGGAGACCCCCATCTATGTGGGCAAGGCCGACCCCAGCAATGGGGACGCTAGCACCGCCCGGGAACAAGGGCCGCGTTTGACCGGGCGCCTAATTGAGCATGCCGGCACGATAGCGACTGCGGAGAAGTACGCTCTCGAAAACGTGCTACCGCCAGGTCTGACGGGCATCCTGCTGGCAGATTTCAAATGTCGTCGCCTTGTCTGCGCCACCAACGCCCAGCTCGTCGCTGAGCGGCACCTGATCCGGATGTTTTGGCCTGTCTGGAATTCCGACACCAAGGCGTGCTGGGGCATGAGCAAGCATGGCGACGCTGCTAGTACGCGGCGCAACAAGCGCTCGCCCTGGGACGTGGTTCACCCTGGTCGCGCCTGGGCCCTGGACCCGCAGTTGGAGAACAACGCGACAGCTGAAGAGGTTGCCGCCCGGATCGACTCGATCCTGGATGCCTATCCGCCACGCACCGACCACGCCATGTTGCTGGAGGAGATGTTGATGGCATTCCGTCAGGATGACGGCGGTGAGGCCGAATTGCCTGACGCATCGCCGTTGGAAGATGTTGCTGGTCCTAGCGAGGACGAGGCCGGTGGCCCCGACACTGACTGATGTCGATCCCGCCCGCAGCGCGCAGATGGCGCGCGTGCGGTGCAGGGATACAAAGCCCGAGCTCAAGGTGCGTCGGGCGCTGCATGCCGCCGGTCTGCGCTTTCGCCTGCAGGCGGTTGACCTGCCTGGCAAACCGGACATCGTGTTTCGCACGCTTAGGTTGGTCGTCTTCGTGCATGGCTGTTTCTGGCATCGGCACGACGATCCAAGTTGCAAACTTGCCCGGATGCCGAAGTCGCGACAGGACTTCTGGCAAGCCAAGTTTCAACAAAATCAATCGCGCGACGCGGAAGTCAAAGCTAAGCTGGAGGCCCTTGGGTGGCGCGTGATCGAGGTTTGGGAGTGCCAAACTGGTCCGGCTCATCTGATGGCATTGGTCAATGACGTGAAGTCCATTGATCGAAGACGAAATAGGTAACCGAGTAGGGGAATGGGGTTGTCGCAGGAACTTGATCTCACGCCGGCACCGCGCGTGCTCCAGATGCTCGGTGAGATCAACCTTGAGCAATGGCGATGCCTCGCGGAACTCATCGACAACTCCATCGACGGATTCATCGACGCGGCCCGCGCTGAGACTCCTATCGCCCGTCCAGAAATCGCAGTCACCATTCCAACCTCCGACACCGACAACGCCCGCGTGTCGGTCAAGGACAATGGTCCGGGAATGTCTTTGGAGGTGCTTGAGAACGCCCTTCGCGCGGGATGGACAGGCAACGACCCATTGTCGAAGCTCGGACTGTTTGGAATGGGCTTCAATATCGCTACGGCGCGCCTGGGACTTGTGACCGAAGTCTGGACCAGTCGAAAGGGGGATCCGGAACAGGTCGGCGTCCGCATTGACCTGGACGAGCTGAGGGCGACCGGAAACTACAGGGTGCCCCGACAAACTCGGGCAAAGGCTAATCACGATGATCATGGCACCGAGATCGTGATCACGCGCCTGAAGCCCGAGCAGCGCAGCTATCTCGCGCGTGCGAACAATCGGACCGCGATCAAGAAGAACCTAGCCAAAACTTATTCCGCGCTACTCACCGACTCCGAGGCTGGTGCGATACGCCTCACGCTCGGCGGAACCAGGGTGCAACCTTTGAGGCCTTGCGTATGGGATCCGTCACGTTCGATCGAAATGCCGGATGGCTCTACGGTACACGCTGTCGAGCGTTTTGATGTCGCCCTAGCGCCCCGCCGTTACTGCTCTCACTGCATGCGCACGTTGGCCACCGACGAAGAGCAGTGCCCGACCGGCGGTGCCAACTGCGATATCGTTGAGATGCCCCGCCGGGTGAAGGGTTGGGTTGGCCTTCAACGCTATCTGGATAAATCGGACTTCGGGTTCGACTTTATCCGCAATGGTCGCAAGATCGAGATCGGTAACAAGGACCTCTTCAACTGGAGCGACGGGGACACGCAGGAAGTTGAGTATCCGATCGATGACCCGCGCAGCCGCGGCCGTTTCATCGGCGAAATACACCTCGATCACTGCCAGGTGAGCTACACCAAGAACCGTTTCGAGCGCGACGATCCCGCTTGGGCTGAGATGGTTCGCGTCGTACGTGGTGATGGTCCCCTCCGACCAAATGCCGCACGTCAGAAGGGCTACGAGGGTAACTCCAGCCCACTATACAGGTTGTTTCAGGCTTTCCGTCGAACCAGCCCGCAAGGCAAGAATGGCCTCTGGTCCAAGGTAATGGTCGTCCAGAACAACGACCGCGCCCAGGAAATGGCGGCGAAATTCTTTCAGGGTGAAGCTGAATATCTTAGTGACGAGCGTTGGTGGCAGCTTGTCGAAGAGCAGGACAGGAAGATCCTCGGCGATACACCTGGTGGCGGCGACGCTGAGATCCCCGAGGGTTTCCTCGGCGGAGAGCCCAAGAACGGGGAAGGCGGGTCGGATGGGACTGAATCGAGCCCTCAGCCTCAGCCCGAACCCGTTCCGCCGCCCGCGCCGGCCCCGCCGGCCCCGCCACCCCGCCGGGCAATGTTTGAACTGACCCGCAAGTTCGTTCATCCGACCTTTAGGGCCGAGTTCGACATCGAGGCGTTTGCTATCGACCCGCAGGATCCCGTCCTGCCGCGCGGCCAGGCCTGGGTCTTGGTGATGGAGAACGCGGCGACGCGAACCTACGGATTCCACGTGGACACAAGCCACGACATTTTCCGCTCCACTACCATGACGCCTCTGGATGCTCTTTTAGTGGAGCTTACCTATCGCACCATCGAGTTCCTTCGCGGCCATAGCCAGGAACCAAGTGTGGCAAGCGTGCTGGCCGATTTCCGAGCTGAGTATTCCGGCAGCACTCGCTTGGATGAGCAGGAGATCATAGCGCTTGCCGGTAACCTCCTCGCAGATATTTGCCGGGCCATCCCTGGTTTGATTGAACAGGGGACGGCGCGAACGTTGTATAGAGAGCTGACAGATCGTGAGAAGGAGGACATCGCGCGACGTATGGCAGCCCGGAACGTGGGTGATCCTAGGGCCCTTATCGATGACGGACGGGCTTGGGAGTATGCAGACGGGCCGACTGTGCGAAGGCTCTTCCTGCGACATCCCGAACTGTTCCTTGATGGTCGCTACTGGGAAGACGCTTGGGCCACTCTGGATTTTGGCGCCGCATTCGTGACGGACGAGGCCAAGGCGGCGACGGTGGCCCGATATGACGCCTACCTTGGTGATGCAATCTGGCTAGCTGACCAAACGCCGGCTGACCTGTCGCGTGCTTCCCGTGACACGGTCATTCGGGCGACCTGCTCCCTGCGACTCCTGAGGCCGGACGTCCCAGTGTGACCGTCGAGCCATTTCTCAACGCGCGGGGGCTACTACAGGGCCCATGGCAAGCCTTCGAGCGAGACATTGCCAGGCTACTGATCGCGAATGATTTTGATGACGTCAGGCTCGTCGGCGGCTCTGGTGATGCCGGTGCTGACGTTCTCGGCGTCAAGAATGGTGAGCTCTGGGTGATCCAATGCAAGTTCACCACGAACGGTTACCCCCCGGCCGCTGCTGTTGATCAGGTCGGGGACGCCGGTCGCTTCTACCAGGCGACCCGGCTGTTCGTCGCGACGAGTCGAAAGGCAGGCCCCGCCATGCGGCAGGCGGTGCGGCGATGGAAGGCACTCGGGATAGATATTGGTATCCTCGAGCCGGCCACTCTTTTGGAGATGGTTCGGCGAAGTCCAGAGTATCCGGGTAGCCGCCGAGACCTACGCGACTATCAGACGGACGCCGTTGAGAAATTTGCGGGAGCCTTACGGGAGACCGGGCGAGGGCAAGTCGTTCTTGCGACCGGCCTCGGCAAGACCGTGGTACTCGCGGAGACACTCTCGCAGCTCTTCCGGGATGAGGCTGTGCCAGGCGGGCGCGCGCTCGTTCTCGCGGGGACTAGGGAGCTTGTCGATCAGCTCCAGCGTGCCTTCTGGGATCAGCTTCCGAAATGGGTGTCGACACATCGGATGATGGGGGGCGAGCTCCCTAACGATTGGAGCGGCATCACCTTCGCGACAGTTCAGAGCGCTATTTCCCGTCTAGATGAACTGCCGTCGTTTGGGGTGGTGCTGATTGATGAAGCGCATCATGTCGGGTCAGATAGCTTCAGACGTGTGACGGACCGAATGGCTGAGGCGATGATCGGTGGCGTGACCGCGACGCCTTGGCGTGGCGACGGCTACGACATTGACCATTTGCTTGGGCCGCCTGTAATTCAAATCGGCATCGCGGAGGGGCTGCGGCGGGGCTTTTTGTGCGAAGCGGACTATCGTCTGCTGGCGGATAACATTGATTGGGGGTTCGTTCGCTCGCAATCTCGCAACCGCTATTCTCTCAGCCAGCTAAATAAACTCCTTCTTCTGCCGACGCGTGATGAGGAAGCTGCTCGTACAATCCGCGAGAGCTTCGACTGCGAAGACCGCCGGTCCGCCATCGTGTTCTGTTCTTCCGTTACCCATGCAAAGTCCTTCGCTGGCATGCTGCGGCTCTTCGACTTCCGCGCCGAGGCGATCACCGGTGACATGAGCCCTCGTGAGCGGGATCGCGTCATGGCTGCTTTTCGGCAAGGCGCGCTCGATGTTGTCACCACACGAGACCTCTTCAATGAAGGTGTCGACGTGCCGGACGTTGACATGATTGTTTTCATGCGCGTCACCCACAGTCGGCGAATCTTTGTTCAACAGCTCGGCCGCGGCCTGCGCACGAGCCCGAAGAAGAAGAAGGTAGTGATCTTAGATTTCGTTAGCGACCTCCGCCGCCTAGCCGAAGTGGTGGAGCTTGAGAAAGCTGTAAAGGGAGACGTCGAGAGTCTGCGGCTTCCCGGGGTGATACAGTTTCGGGACGAGGGAGCGGGCACCTTCATGCTGGATTGGATGCGAGACCAAGCAGATCTTTTCATGCGCGACGGTGACCCGAAGCTTGAGCTTCCAGCGTTTGATTTCCCGGCACCTCACGGGCTCGGGGGCACTCAATGACCAGGGTCCCATCAGCTGTCCGAGACAATCTCAGAGATCGGCTTTGGGAGCAGTGCGACGATCTTGGATGGAGCGGACTGTCCGACCAGGACCGAGCAAGCCTCTATGAGAAGTGGACGAGAGATCCATCCATTGGCGGGCAGCTGGCTCATCTGATGGATGCTCGGAAGGTTCGGGTCTACATAAAGGACTCCCTCGTCAAGCCATATGTCCGAGAGAAGCTGTCTCTCAATGATGCTGACGTCTGGCGCCTGCTCGGGTTGACCACGGTCGACAAGCCGGTCGAGATTTTTATCAAGCCTCATGGGCGGCGTTTGCTCGACGGCAGGGTCGTCTGTTGGGGGCGGAGCCGAGATTGGAAGTCCGTGCTTATGTGCGCCTTTGAGCGCGGCAATGCTTCGAAGGAGTACTCGGCCTACGGCGTGGTGCTTATCGAAAGCGGCAAAACCGAATCCGATTGCGCGCGGGCGCTAGTTCACGATGCCTCGAAACGCCTCGGCATCAAGAAGCTCGCTTGGCTCGAATAACCATCAAGCAAACGCAGCGTAGTCTATCCGTGATGGAGCGTTGCGCCGCGTCAGAGCGGCAAAGAAATCTTCGCCCGTGCAAATCGGAGAGAGATCCACCGGATCCCGACGGCAAGATAAAAGCATAGGGACCTTCGCCTCCTAAGCGCATGATGGTGCTGAGCAATCTTAGGGACCTACCTCTAAAGGCTGGTCCCTAACTTCATGACTTATCGAAGCCGCTCAGTGACTTAACCAGGACCAAGTGCCGGCCGCACCTAGGCTGGTCCCGGATAAGTCTCTGTTTTCATGTCGGAAGATCTCGAAACCGGGACCTTCCGTCGAGACGAGGTCCCGGAAAATCCCCAACACCATCAGTGCCATAGACCAGAAAGGTCCCGGCGCTTTTATCTCGCCATCTCATTTGCAGGGAGATTCCCTCTGCTCCCGCCTCCTTTCCGGCCATGCAAACGGGCCCGCTGAGGCAGCAAGAAAATCCAATCGCGCCGGAGGGAAAGCGCCCTGAAGCGCTTGGTGGAACGAAAGGCCGGACGGGCTGCTGAGCGTCAAGGGTGGCGCCTTCGGCGCCATCGCGGAGCGACGGCGAAGCCGCCCTTGACCCTCAGCATCCCGCCCGGCAGAGGCTCGGCAAGCGCTTCAGGGCGACCCCCGACCTTTCAGGTCCGCGCTCCCCTGCAGCGCCAGCCGCACACTACTGAGCGGGCGTCAGGAGCACTGGCGGCTGCACGCGTAGCGCCAGCGCCAGGCGTTCGATGTTGTCCAGGGAGAGGTTCCTCTCGGCCCGTTCGACCGCGCCTACGTAGGTTCGGTGCAACCCAGCTTCAGCCGCCAACTGCTCCTGGCTCATCCCGAGTTCAACGCGGAGGCGGCGGACATTGTCCGCGACGATGCGTCGGAGCTGTGATGGAGGCGCCTTCATAGCGCCAAGCTCAAGCCGTGATGACTATACGTCGACAGACGATAAGTAGCATTGTCAATGATGACGATAAGTAGCATTCTACCATCTGTCTCTGGTCAAGGAGCTTGGGCATGGAGAGAGCAGGGAAAGGCTTTTCGCGCCGCGACGTTCTGGGCGGGACCTCAGTGGTGCCTTTGGTCTGCACTAACGCCGAGGCTGCTTTGGCGCCTGCCACTGAGAGCTTGGTTAGCCAGTGCGCGCAGTGGCTCAAGGCCGACTTCGAGTCCGACGCGCTGTCCCGGCGTTGGGGAGCTTTGGAGATCCTGGCGGCCTCTGGATACGACTACTTCCGTCTCGACGATAACCAGCGTCGTCGGCTTCCCATGGGGCCGGAGATGGACGCGATCGAGGTCGAGCTCGACGTGCTGTCGAAGGAGCGCGACCGGCGCTTCAAGGCGATCGCGGCGCTGGAGCCGCGCAACATCCATGAGGTCGCGAGCCTCCTGGTGATCGCCGCCCGCATGGACCTCTACATGCCGGGCGACACCGCGCCGCTGGTCCATCAGGCGATCACGTTCCTGTCGTCGGCCAAGTGCCCCCGCTGCGGAGAGCCCTATGTGCCGCCCAGCCTACCGACGGCCTGACACGGCGAGCGCAAACCCGCCGATCGCCTGTCTTTGCGCGCCAGCGTACGATGTGCCGCCAAGGTCAGTTGATCACGCCCCCGATACGGCCATCGTGAGTGGATGGCACGTCGATCTCAGGCGACCCCGCCGCATCCGGACCTCTTCGACCACGACCCTGTTTTGCTACCGCAAGCCGACGCGGCCGATGCCGGACGGCCAATCTGCACCTGTGGCGGAGCCCAAGCCTGGCGAGCAGGCGAGGGGATTTCAGCGGCCACAGCGGCGCTTGGTCCGATCACGGAGCATCGCTTCGCCGAGGCCTTTAAAGATCGCGCGCTTGCTTCGGCCAAGGTCGCTGCGAAGCTGGTCGGGCTCGACGTCGATACGCTCTCGGTCATGGCCGACGCCGGCATCATCCGGGCCGTCCGCAAGGGACGCTTGCGCACCTACACTGAGCACGCTCTGCGCGCTTACTTGCTCGATGGCCCCGATGCGCCATCGCACGCGCCAAGCGACCGGCGCCCCAGTGAGAAGCGCCGGGTTCGCGCGATCCCGTTTTCCAAGCGCCGCGCTGCTCACCGATAGGGCCGCGCCATGAGCGTCTACAAGCCCGCCAAGAGCCGCTTCTACCAGTACGACTTCCAGTACAAGGGAAAGCGCTACACGGGCTCGACCGGCGTCGCGACCATGCGGAAAGCGGAGGACGTCGAGCGTAAGGTCCGGGCGGACGTCGCGCTCGGTCTCTACGACGACCAGGCCGGCATGACGCTCGACGAGGCGGCCGGCCAATGGTGGGAGGAGGTCGGCAAGCACCTGCGCACCGCGCGCGACGTTGAGCGTCGCCTGGAGATCCTGCTGCGGCTCATGGGCCCGGAAACCCGCCTCGTCGACATCACCACCCGCAAGGTGTCGACGGCGATCGAGAAGCGCCGCAACGAGACCTTCCAGAAGGCTCCAGACCGTCCGGGCAAACCCGCCAAGCGCTACCCGATCAAGAACGCCACCGTGAACGGCGACATCATCGGCATGCTGCGGCGGATCCTGCGGCGGGCCGAGACCATCTGGGAGGTCAAGCCCATCCCCAAGATCAGCTGGCGCGCGCTCACCCTCAAGGAGCCGGAACCGGAGGTGCGGCTCTACACCGAGGCCCAGCAACAGGCCTGGCTCGACCAATGCGACCCTGTCACCCGCACCGCGCTCAGCCTGCTGCTGACCTACGGTCTGCGGCTTGGCGAACTCTTCTTCCCGCCCTCGGCCTTCGACCCCTCAGGGCCACGGCTGGTGATCAACAAGCGGAAGCGCGGGGCCTTGCTGCTGCCGCTGCGCCAGGACCACGCCGACGACATCGCCGCCCGCGTCGCGGTGGCGATTAATGAGGGTCTGGATACCGTCTGGTTCGAAGAGCTGGTGATCCCGGCCGCCGGCAAGCGCGAGCGGCGGGTGATGTACATCCCGCTGACCTATGGCGGCATCCAGGCGCGCATGCGCACGGCCGCCAAGCGGGCAGGGCTCAACATGCCGCGCCTGATCCACGGCACGCGTCATCACGCCGGGACGATGATGCTGGCCAAGAGCGGAAACCTGAAGCTGGCCCAGCAGTTGCTCGGCCATGCGGACATCAAGTCGACGATGCGCTACGCTCACGCCATGGACGGGGCGCTGCGCAATGTCCTTGAGAATCTGGACCCCGTCCGCAAGTCCCCTGATAGTCCCGAACCCGTCGTTCGGCGCAGGTCCAGGAGCCTCAAACCCTGAGGAATTGTAGGGGTCTGTCTTCCCATTCCTAAAGCTTCTGACGTCGGCGTCCACAGCTCTGTCACTCGCTGGAAACGTCTTGGAAACCTGGCTCGACGCTGATCGCCGGCTTTTCGCGCCGTGGGCGCGTCAGTCGTGTCGAGTTGCATGCCGCGTAAAACGTCAGAGATCGAAGGTCCTCCCGATGCAGACGAGCCGAGGCGGCGGGGGAGAAAAGCCAAGCCCATCGCGGAAAGGCCGGAGCCGCTCTGGTTAGAGTGGGAAGACCCGGAAGATTTCGCGGCGGCTCTTGAGCTGCATATGCGACGGCACGGTGACTCCACTTATCACCTCCAGAAGGCGCTAGCGGCCAAGGGAGCGACCGTGAACGTCACGACGCTGCGCATGTGGCGCATTGGAGAGAAGTCGCCCAACGACGCGCTGAGCCTACGAGCGCTGGGGCGGATCGAGGCGCGGTACGATCTTCCAGCTGGTTATTTCCGGGCGAAGATCCCGCCATCCGGGCGCGCGGTGGCCAACCATCGCTTGCCCGGCCTGACGACCGCCGAGCGGCGGAGGTTGGCATGGCACCTGCCGGACAACTTCAATCAGCTTCCTTTGGCGAAGCGGGAAGAGATCCTGGAATGGGTGCGGACAGTCATCGTATCCGGCTCGACGGAGTACCGGCGCTATCAAGCGGCGGCCGTGCGCCAGCGCTTCGCCGTGCGGTTCTCCGGCCCCCGCAATGACTTTGCTCCTTCGCCGGACGACCCATGTGAGGACGGCTTCGAGTTGGCTGAGCCTGACGCCGAGCTGGAGGCGGGGACAGTGCCCGCCCCGATCGCGTTGGAGCGGGAGATGGCCAGTCTGCTGGCCTTCAAAACCGCGGCGCTGACCTCACGCGGTTTACAGCGTTCCGGCGTGTGGGGCTCGGAAACGGCTTCGCAGAAGGCCGAGCACCTGGGCCTCTTGTTCGGCGCGTTGGCGGCGGCGACCGCCGGAGAGATCGCGGGCGCCGGCGTGCCGTTGAACCGGCTCACGTTCGCCTTGCTCGCGTTTCCGGCCGTGTGGGACTGGTACCTGCAGTGGCGGCATGCCCGACGCGGCTTCTACACCCAGTGGGAGGTGGAGATGCTCATGCTCGGCGCCGCGCTTACCCGACGGGAGACGGGCTGGATCCGGCAAACGCCCGAGTTAGCTGGGCGCTTGAGGTCGATCTCGGGCTTGGTTTCTCAAGCCGAGATTGATGCGGTTCGCGCGGACTGGGAGGGTGCTTGCGACGAGATGCATCGCCATGCTCTGCATCTCGCCAAGGAAGTCGCCCGTATCGCCCGCGTGCACCGAGATCCGTTCGAGCCGGTCATGGCGATCCTGGAGGCCGATAGCCCTTTGGCGGCCTATCGAAAGATCACGGAGGAGGTGCTGGCGCGGGCGCCGAACGCGCGCCGTTATCCGGTACCGGCGGCAGAGGCTTGTCGGGCGTTCCTGATGTTGCGGTTGGGGCTTCACCTGGGCGTCCGGCAGAAGAACTTGCGCCAACTGCTGATTTGCCCGCGCGGCGCGCCAGTGTCCTCCGAGCGGCGCCTGGAGACGCTGAAGTGTGGCGAGTTGCGGTGGAGTGATCGGGAGGACGGGTGGGAGGCCTTTATCCCCGCCGTCGCGTTCAAGAACGCCGGCTCCTCATACTTTGGCCGTCAGCCCTTTCGCCTGGTGCTGCCGGACCTGGGTGGGCTTTACGACCAGATCGGCGCGTACCTCAAGGTTCACCGGCCGCGCCTGCTCGGTGGCGCGCCGGATCCCGGGACCTTCTTCGTGAAGACGATGAAAGCCACGAGTAAAAGCGCGTCCTACGATCAGACGACTTTCTACGAGGCCTGGCGCCTGGCGATCCAGCGCTATGGGATCTTCAATCCTTACACCGGCCGTGGCGCGATCGAGGGCCTACTTCCGCATGGCCCCCACAATGTGCGCGACGTCCTAGCGACCCATATCCTGAAGAAGACCGGGTCATACGAGCAGGCGAGCTATGCGATCCAGGACACCGCCGATACCGTCGCCAAGCATTACGGCCGCTTTCTTCCCAAGGATAAGGCCGCGCTCGCCGCGAAGATCCTGAACAAGGCCTGGGAGGACGCCTAGAGGACAGCCTAAAGTGGGCGAATGACCATTGGTGGCCAGCGTTAGGTGGTGGCCTCAAGTGGTCGCTTTCCGCTGACCGTGTAAGATCAAGCGCTTACGCGGACAGGACTAGGTGGTCCCGACAGCCTAAGGTTGGCGGATGGGCAATGGTGGTCAGCGTAAAATGGTGACCTCAAGTTGTCGCGTTTTGCTAGCCATGTGGGATCAAGCCCTTACGCGGACAGGGTTAGGTTGCCCCGACAGTTAGCGTGGGAGAAGCCCGGAGAAGGCGGTGCGGCTGGGCCAAGGCCAATCAATGACCGTTGTTGGCGTCGCCGCCACTCACGACGCCAACCAGCAGAAGCTGGGCGGGGGCTAAGGCCGCCGATCAAGGCTCAGCACCCTTCCGGGGCAAGCCGCCGGCTGATCCGTCATGCAGCGGGTGGATCCAGTTTAGCACCTGATCATGCTGATTGGCCTGGCGCGCGCCGCGGACGCTGACGCTCGGCGTTACACAGGATCGCCCGAGCTGGATTGCGCCTTCTCCAAATTGATCGTCGTCATATGAGCTGTTAACTGGCGCCAAGGTGGGGGCCCTCATGCGCAAAGCCGATGCAAGCACCGCGCTTTTGTTCTGCGCGATAATGCTGGCCTCGACGCCTGCGCTGGCCCAAGCGTCCCGCGCCCTTCGGATGGACACGGGCGGCCAGCCGCTCGGGACGGCGCTGACCGATCTCGCTCGCCGCGCGGGACGCGAGTTGGTCCTGGAAAACGCCGCCGAGATCTTCCGCCCGGCGCCGCGCCTCAATGGCCGATATACGTTCGACCAGGCTCTTCCCCTGTTGCTGGCGGGCTCTGGCCTCACCTTCAAGCGCACCGCCGACGGCGCCTATGTCGTCTACCTGGCGCCGCCCTTGCCCTCCTTGGAGCCGGAAAGTCCGGTGGCCCTGCCCGAACTGTTGGTCACCGCGCGCTCGCAGAACAGCGACATTCCTCGCACCCAGGACGACATCCAGCCCTACAACGTCTGGACCGCCCACGACGTGGGCGCTTCGCACGCCGAGACCCTGGACGACTTCCTTCGAACGCGCCTGTCCAGCAACGCGCAACCCTTTGCGGCGATTCAAGATCCGGCTAACCAGAACGGCGGCAGCCGATCCGAGATCAACATGCGCGGCATGGGGGCGGGCCAGACCCTCGTGCTGATCGACGGCCGGCGTGTGCCGAGCCTGCCCTCGATCGACAACATCTTCCTGCAGCCCGACATCAACGGCTTACCGCCCTCGGCGGTCGAGAGGATCGAGGTGCTGACCGCCACCTCCGGCGGAGTCTACGGCGCGGGCGCGGTGGCGGGCGCCGTCAATATCGTGCTCAAGCGAGACTACCGGGGGGGCGATCTAGCCGTCACCTACGGCGACACCTCCCGCCTCGACGCGCGGACCAAGCGTGTGGACGGACGGATCGGGTTCACCCCCGACGGCGGGCGAACCGACGTCATGATCGCGCTCAGCGATTTTCGGGGCGCCGACCTGCGGACTGGCGAACGTGACTATCCCGCGAGGGCCCGAGCCAGGCGCTACGCCGGCGACCCCGCGACTTTCGTGGCCGAGAGCTATGCGCTCAGGCCGGCCGATGTGGCGAGAATCGATCTGCAATTCGCGCCTGGGCTCGTCACTCCGTGGGCGAGCCTGTGGACGCGCGAAAGCACCTCATCGGCCCTGCTCAGCGTACGCCGCCGGTTCGGCAGCTCGGTGGAAGCCTATCTCGACGGGCTGGCCCTCCGCGACGAGGGCCGTTCATACACCCCCAGGCCTTACATCGGCGTTCCTGCTAGCACCCTGCTCAGTAGCGTTTCGTCGTCGGACGATGGACTTGAGCAACGCAGCCGGACGACGACGACCCGGATCACCGCCGGCCTGATCGTCGACCTGCCGGCCGCCTGGAAGCTCAACGCCGATTATACCGGGGGCCAGGCCGAGGTCCGCGGCTTAGCCAATTATCACTACGATCCCGGAACCTTTGGCGCCTACCGTCAGTCCAACTCGCTCCGCGCCCTCTCGGCGAGGCTCGCGGGAATGGTCATGGACCTGCCCGGCGGTCCGTTGACACTGTCGATTCTGGCCGAGGACCGCCGCGAACACGCGCCGATCCCCACGGTCGAGCACTACGATCTGTTTTTCTGGGTGAATGGCATGCCCTACGGCGTGACCCAGAGTCTAAGGTCGTACTACGCCGAGGCGCGCGCGCCGTTGATCCCGCGAGACGGCGGTCATGGGCTGTTATCTGGCCTGGAGCTGCAATTGGCCGCGCGCCACGAGGTGATGCGAGCGGTCGCGCCCGCCAATCGCGACGATCTGCTGTTCGCCAACGACGATCCGGTCGACTATCGCCAGACGGCGGCCGTCTACACCTTGGGCTTTCGTGTGTTCCCGATACCAGACGTGATGCTGCGCGGCAGTGTGGCGACCGGCGTCGTTCCGCCACCGATCGACCAGTTGGCCCGCGTGACCATGCGATATTTGGCGAGCGAAGGGGGGAGAGGAGCATCGACGGCGTTACAATTCGGCGTCCATTCCAGCGACAGCAAGCGGCGAGGCGCCTGGATCGGCAGCGAGCAGCCGCTACTGATCACCTTCGGCGGATCGCCAACCGCTGAACGGGCGCGCAGCGTCTCCGTGGGCCTTGTGGCGACGCCCAGGGCCGCGCCGGGCTTGAGGGTCTCGATCGACTACACGCGGATCGTCAAGTCCCGCGAACCCGTGGTTATCCAAGGCGGCAGCGCCCAATACTTCCTGGATCACGAAGATCTCTTTCCGGCTCGCGTAATTCGCGCGCCCCTGACCGACGCCGACCGGGCCAAGGGCTATACCGCGGGGGTGGTCACCAGCCTCGACACCAGCGCTTTCATTATCGGCGAGACGATCAGCGAGACGGTGGACTTCCAGTTCGACTATCGCCTCGCCACCCGGAAGGCCGGCGATCTGCGGTTCTCGAGCTCGGCGACCTGGCAGCCCCTCTTGAGGCGTCGCGCGGAGCTCTACGATGAGGCGCGAAACGCCGTGGGAAGCGCCCTGGAGCCCCTGGCATGGCGTGGAGTGGCCAGCGCGGAATGGTCGCGCGGCCCATGGCTGCTGGGCCTCGCCGCTGATTTCTACGCTCGCTACCGCGTGGCGCGGTTTGGAGAATACGCGCCCCGCGCCGACCAGATGACGCGCTTCCAGGGTTCGGACCGGATTCCCAGCCAGGTCTATTTCGACCTGGCCGGCGCCTACCGTTTCGAACTGTCGCCGACAGCGCCGATGCACGCGCTCGAGGCGCGGTTCGGGATCCGCAATATCCTGGATCGCGACGCGCCGGTGGTCGCGCAGAACTACTACGGCATGGGCTACAGCCCTTTCGCGGACCCTCGCGGACGCCGCTTCGAGCTGAGCCTGATCAGCCGATTTTGACGCATGAGGGTTCGCTCAGAACCTGCGTTCCCCCTGCTAGGCGTGGTCGGTTCCGCGCCATCCTGGAGGACAGCAGGTGCGCAAGCTCGTTCCGGTCGCGTTGGCGGCCCTAATCCTTTCGGCCTCGGCTCTGGGCGCGCCCGCCCTGGCCCAGGTCAAACCCTTTCCCTCGGACTTCAAGACCCTGGACATCGCGACGAATGGCGCAACGATCCACGTCCGCGTCGGCGGCAAAGGACCGGCCGTCGTGCTGCTGCACGGCTATGGCGAAACCGGCGACATGTGGGAGCCGATGGCCGTCGAGCTGGCCAAGACCCACACCGTCATCGTTCCCGACCTGCGCGGCTTGGGCCTGTCGTCCAAACCGGCTTCTGGCGGCTACGACAAGAAGAACCAGGGCCAGGACGTGGCGGGGGTCCTCGACGCCTTGAAGGTCGGCCAGGTGGATCTCGTCACCCACGACATCGGCAACATGGTCGGCTACGCCTTCGCCGCCGAGCATCGCGACCGCGTCCGCCGCTTCGTGCTGATCGACGCGCCGCTGCCGGGCGTCGGGCCTTGGGAAGAAGTGCTCAAGAACCCGCTGTTGTGGCACTTTCGGTTCGGCGGACCAGACATGGAGCGCCTGGTCGCCGGCCGCGAGCGCATCTATCTCGATCGCTTCTGGAACGAGTTCTCGGCGAACCCGTCGCGCTTCACCGAAGCCTCCCGCGAGCACTACGCCAAGCTCTACGCCCTGCCTGGCGCAATGCACGGCGGCTTCTCCCAGTTCGCCGCCTTCGACCAGGACGCTATCGACAACAAGGCCTTCGTGGCGAAGGGCAAGCTGACCATGCCGGTCTTGGCCCTGGGTGGCGAGAAGTCGTTCGGGCCGATGATGGCGACGGTGATGCGCTTCGCCGCCAGCAACGTCACCGAGGGCGTCGTCCCCGACTCCGGCCACTGGATCATGGAGGAGAACCCCAAAGCCACGGTGACCATGGTCCGCGACTTCTTGGAGGCCAAGCCATGAGCCGCCGCGTCACCATCGTCGCCGTCGCCCTGCTGACGCTATCCGGCGCCGCCTCGGCTCAGGAACGCCAGCTGCGCCTGACCCCGCCCGACATCGCCGCGCTGACCGCGGGGGGCGCGAGCGCGGGAACCTCGGGCGTCACAGGCATCCGCACGACCGTTCTCTACGGCGACCCGACCAAGGCCGGTGCCTATACGATCGCGCTCCGCGTGCCGCCCAATATGCGGATCGCCGCGCACAGCCACCGAGACGAGCGCACCGCCGTGGTCGTCTCGGGCGTCTGGAAGTTCGGCTACGGCCGTAAGGCCGACGAGGCGTTGGTCAAGACGCTGCCGCCGGGCAGCTTCTACAGCGAGCCGGCCGGCGTCGATCACTTCGCCATGACCGGCCCCGAAGGCGCCAGCGTCTATATCTCGGGCTTTGGCCCCACCAGCACCGACTATGTCGAGGCGGCCGACGCGCCCAAGCCCTAGGTCCGCGACTTCTCGACCACGATGGGGAGCAAGGTCGTCCTTGCTCCCCTTTTTTCGCTTAGTGTCCGACGGCGCGCAGGACGATATCCGCGAAGCCCTCGGCGGTCTCCTTGCGGTTCCAGTCGCGCTGCAGTTCGCAGGCGACCTGGATCCAGCTGACCGGCATGCCGCCCGCCTGGACGATGCGGTCGATGCCCGCGCGGTGCGCCAGCTCTGACGTGCCGCCCACGGCGTCCACGACCGCGAAGACATCGTAACCTTCGTCCAACGCGTCGAGGGCAGGGAACGCCAGGCAGACCTCGGTCCACAGCGCGACCATGATGAGCTTCCGACGGCCGGTCGCCTTCACCGCGGCGATGAAGTCCTCGTCTTCCCAGGCGTTGATGGCGGTGCGGTCGATGGGCTGAATGCCGGGCAGGACGTCGGTGATCGGCTTGATCGTCGGCGTGTTGAGGCCGGTGGCGACGTTGACCGTCGTCAGCACCACCGGCAGGTCGTAGAGCCGCGCGGTCCTGGCCAGGTTGGTCACGTTGGCGATCAGCAGGCGCTTTTCCATCGTGACGATGGACGAGACCTGCACGGGCTGGAAGTCGATGATCAGCAGGGCGGCGTTCTGCGGCGTCAGCAGGTGGTCCGCCAGCGGATCACGGATGGTGTTGGGCGATGTCATGTCGGTCCTCGCTCTGGGGTTCCGAGCGAAGAAAGCTGTCGATGGGCCGGTCCCCTCGAGCCCGCGACGCTCTATCAGGGAGAACGTCGCCGTATCGAAAATCTTCAACGAAAATAGGGCCTAAGGTCGCGTGTAGACCAGTTCGTAGGTGTCCGCGTCGCGGGCGATCATCCGCACTGGCAGGACCTCGGACACCGAGCGCCCGAAGCGCTTGATGTCGCCCGTCTTGAAGACCCCGGTGATGCGCAGTGCGGCGACCTTGGGATCCTTGATGACGATCTGGGCGCGCGTGTAGCGGTTCAGCAGCTTGATGGCCTCCGACAGGGGCTGGTCGCGAAATTCGACCACGCCTTGCCGCCAGGCCAGCGCCGCGTTGAGGTCCGTGCGCGTCACCTTACCCGCGGCGTTGTTCGGCGCGGAAAACGCTTCGCCGGGCTTGAGCTTCACCGGCGGCGCGCCAGCGCCCCCCTGGGCCATGGCCACCGAGACGCTTCCCTCGGCGAGCACGACGTGCATTCCCTCCGCGTCCAGCTTCACGTCGAATTGGGTGCCGAGCGCCGTGACGACCCGTTCGGCGGCCTCGACGGCGAAGGGATGGTCGCGATCATGCGCGACGTCGAAAAAGGCCTGGCCCTTCAGCAGGCGGATATCGCGGCGACCGGCGGTGAAAGCCACATCGACGGCGGTGTCCGCGTCCAGGGTCAGGCGGGTGCCGTCGGGCAGGTCGACGATCGATTTCTGACCCGCGCTGGTCACGTAGTCCGCGCGTCCGATCGCGGACAATGACGGCGCCGCTCCGGCCGCCACCTGGACCGGCGGCAGCTCCCGGCCAAGCCATTCGCCGCGAATACCGACCAGGAGTGCTCCGGGCACCGTAAGCGCCGCGATCGAGGCGGCGATGAGCCAGGGGCGAAGGGGCTTCGCCGACGGCTCGGGCCCCGCCCGGCGGGCGGCGCGCGTCAGGGCCGCGATCAGGTCGTTCTCCTCGGCGTCGTCGAGGACGTCCCACACGCGATGGGCCTGGACCCAGGCTTGGCGGTTTTCCTCGCTCTCCTCCAGCCAGGCGGCGAACTGCTCGCGTTGGGGCGACTGGTCGAGGTCTTCGCGGGCCAGCCAGCGCGCGGCGGCCTGGGCGGGCGTGAGGCGGTTCATCGGGCGCCTCCCACATGGGCCATCAGGTGCTCGATGGCGCGACCCATGTGCTTCTCCACGGCGCTGACCGAAAGGCCCAACTGCTGGGCGATGGCTTGATGGCGAAGGCCGTCGATGCGGCGGAGGAGGAAGATTGTCCGGGTGCGTTCGGGCATGGTCATCAGGGCCGCGGCGGCGGCGTTCAGGGCCTGCTTACCGGCGTAGATGCGCGCCGGGTCGAAATCCTGCTCGCCATGAAGCTCCGGGTCCAGCGCGACGTGCTCGTCGGCCCGCCGGACCGTACGTCGGCGGTAGCGGTCGGCCAACACGCTGGCGGCGATCTGAAAGATATAGGCGCTGGCGTGATCGGCGTTGTCGGGCGTGCCGCGCACGGTCAGGCGCAGGAAGACCTCCTGGACCAGATCCTCCACCTCGCCGGCGTTGCGGATCCGCCGACGAAAATACGAGGCCAGGGGCCCGCGCATCGCCGCCGCCTGCCGGGCGAAGGCGTCCGCGCGCGCCGCGACGTCCGAAGCATCCCCCATGGGCCCCTCTCGCGCCATTCCCATCAGAGACTCCGCCGCCTGTCCAACGACCAGGAGAGATGCGTGGTCATAAGGGCGGAACGCAGCCGCGCGCGAAGTCCTCACCTTTCGCCGCGAGACGGTGAGGAAAATTCGGCGACCTGCGTTCGATCGGGAGGAAGGACGCAGCGATTGGGGAAGTCAGAATGGGTGTCGTCGATACAAGCCGGGAAGCCCTCGGCGTACGGACATTGGCGCTTACCCCGTGGCAGGAGCGCAAGGTGCTGAGATACGTCGAGGAGCATCTCGGACGGCCGATCAGGACGCCGGAGCTCGCAAGCCTGGTCGGCCTCAGCGTCAGCCAGTTTTCCCGGCGCTTCAAGGGCAGCTTTGGGTTCGCGCCGCGCGAATACATGATCCGCACCCGCCTGGACCGCGCGAAGGCCCTGATGCGGCAAAGCCGCGCTCCGCTCTGCGAAATCGCCCTGAGCAGCGGCTTTTGCGACCAGGCCCACATGTCCCGGCTCTTTCACGCGTTTGTCGGCGAGACGCCCCGGCGTTGGCGTCGAGACAACAGGCTCGCGATCTGACGGCCCAAATCTCCTCGAACGAAAGGCTCTGACACGACATGCACACGCTCCTGCCCAGCAAACTAGGATTTGGCGCTGCCCCTCTGGGAAACATGTTCCGCGATATCCCCGAGCAGGAGGCCCTGGCGACGGTCGAAGCCGCGTGGACCGCCGGCATCCGTTACTTCGACAACGCTCCCTTGTATGGAGCGGGCCTCGCCGAATTGCGCATGGGCGAGGCTCTCGCGGGCAAGCCCCGCGACAAGTACGTCATCAGCACCAAGGTCGGCCGGATCATTCTGGACGAAGTAGAATCTCCACAGAACCGCGATCTCTGTGAAAAGAGCGGCGTCTTCCAGCACGGCCGCCCGAATAAGGTCGTGAACGACTATTCCGAAGACGGGACCTACCGCTCGATCGAGGCCAGTCTCAAGCGGTTGCGCACCGATCATATCGACATCGTCTTCATCCACGACCTGGCAAGGCGCAAAGGTCGCCATCACCGGCGCTAACGGCCAACGGCCAACGCCTTGCTGAAGCCAAGGCCGCCCTCGGCGCGGATGTTCTCGCCATCCAGGCCGACGCTGGGGAGGTGGCGGCTCAGGCCCGCATCGCCCAGGTCGTCGCCGACCAGTTCGGCAAGCTGGGCGCGGTCTTCGTCAACGCTGGCATCGCGCCGTTTGGCCCTCTGAAAAGCTGGACGGAGGACGCCTTCGACCGCGCTTTCGATGTCAATCTGAAGGGCCTGCTGTTCCTGGCGCAGGCGCTGCTCCCGATCCTGAGCAATCCGGCCTCGATCGTCCTGAACGGTTCGATCAACGCCCATATCGGGATGCCGAACTCCAGCGTCTACGCCGCCCCCAAAGCAGGCCTGATCTCCCTGGCCCGCACCTTGTCCGGCGAACTCATAGGCCGCGGCGTGCGGGTCAATGTCATCAGCCCCGGCCCGGTGAGCACGCCGATTTACGGCAAGCTCGGCCTGGACGCGACGTCGCTTGACGCCATGTCGGCGAGCATTCTGGCCAACCTGCCTGTTGGCCGTTTCGGCGAGCCCAAGGAAATCGCCGACGCCCTGGTATTCCTGGCCTCCGACGAACGCCGCTTCACGGTCGGCAGCGAACTGATCATCGACGGTGGCATGAGCACGCTCTAGATCCGCGCGAGCGGCGGGGCCCCGCCCCGCCGCTCAGAGGACAGCCTAAAGTGGGCGAATGACCATTGGTGGCCAGCGTTAGGTGGTGGCCTCAAGTGGTCGCTTTCCGCCAACCGTATAAGATCAAGGGTTTACGCGAACTAGGTGGTCCCGACAGTGTGCGTCCCATACGCACGCGGCTCGAGTTCAATCATCGACACCCACTTGTCGACCAGCCGGGCGTACTGCCGCGTGCTGACGTGATCGCCTGGTCGACTGCGGCTGGGAAACAACCAGTCGTCATTGCGCCGTCCCCGCATCTTCAGCCAAACCGCCAAGGCGTCTCTTGTGGGGTCGGTGATTTCGAATGGGACGGGTTGTCCGGTCTTCTGCTGGATGATCGTGGCGCGTGCACGTGGCGCGCCGCCCGGCGCCACGTCGCTTACACGTAGCTTCACCAAGTCACACCCCCCTCAGCTTGGCGTCTATGGCGCAATTGAACATGGCCAAATCGCGGAATCGCCCGTTCGCTTTGAGTTGTTGTCGTATCCCCCAGATGTGCCGCGGCTTGAACGGCGGCTTGGGGCCGACGATGCGACCGGTGTTCCAGGGGCGCTTGGGTGGAAGGAAGAGATCAAATTGAGCCATGTTCGCCTCCTGCGAATTGGCTACTCCCCTCGGCTCATTCTACCATGTTCGGGCGTACCAGGCTCCAACTGCGCATAGCCGACATTGGGTGGCGCCAGGCTCCAGACATCGCATCTCTACCCGCTCCGACCGCTTTCGACCCAAAGCGGACGAATCAGACGTAAGCCAAGTTCAAAGGCGCTCGTTGACGCCGAGGCTATTTCGGCCTGCCCTTATCCTAATCCCAATCGAACTATTGCGCTGGATCAAGTTTCAAGCCAGCCGGCCAACGCCGTTCTAGCTAACCGAGTAGGTAGACGTGCTCGGCCCAAACTTCCCTGCCGCAAGCGGAAATCGACGATCGATAGCTTAGCCAATTATCGGCCTATGGTTGCTTTCTGAAAAATGCACGTTCTGCTTGCGAGTGTAGGCGAGATGAATGACCTTAAGTTGATGCAGCTTCGCATCGCACCGCATCCAAGGGACTCCCATGCGCGAACTAGATCTCTGTGAAATCGCCCACGTTTCGGGCGGCGAGAACGTGTCGGAGGTTATCGTCACCGCAGGTCGCGGCAACGGTGGCGCGACCGTGAGGTTCACGAAGCCCGTGACCATCGACTACAATGCTAGCTACGGTATGGTCGGCGGCATCGCTAAGAAGCTGGGGGCTCCGCCTGAAGGCGAATATATCGTTAAGCTTCCCAAGGATGCCACGATTGAAGGTCCCGACAAAGACAACAACGGTCGACCCGACGTGGTTGATAAGCGTGGAGAAGGAGCGTGCACGTGAAGAAGGCGGCTTCGCCCTTGATGGCCGTGTTGTGGGTCTATGTAGGGACCATCCAAATACTCACCGCATTTGGTTCTGGCGTCCATACGCTCCAACTCCTGGGCATGGATGTGCCGATCAGTCCCGTTCAGCTGCGTCTAAAACCGCAGGGCTTTGATCCGTTCGCTATGGCCCTCGGATTGCTCCCTACCGCCTTTGGGGTCCTGCTCCTGGTGAGGGCTTGGCGGACGCGCCGCGCCGGTTCCTAGCCCGGAGCGGCGACTTGCGCGGCGTAATCGCCTACTTCGGCCTCCCCACCTGTTTGGAGAAGTGACTCTTCACCAACCTGTTGCGCTCCCACGTTCACGGCGGTGCTGACAGCGGCGACGATCGGACTTGCTGGGTTTGCCTGTACGGCGTCATTCGCGACCAAAGAGACGGTCAAGGGCATGATCATTCCGCAAGCCGGTTTGGCAGACATTGTCGCCTCGCGGTCAGGCGTTATCGCGAATCTTTACGCGAACGTCGGAAGCAGTGTTGAGGCTGGTAGTCCCGTGGTCGCGATCGCCGGCGATACCGCAGTCGCCCAGGGCGCTCTTGCGACGCTGCAACTGGGCCAGATGCGGCAGCGGATGAGCGAGCTGGACGTTCAGATGACGACGCAGGCCGCCCAAGCCGCGGCTCAGCGTGATCGCCTCCTCCAACGTATAGCCGCCAGCCGCCAGGAGATCGCCCGCCTGCGCGTATCGCTTGGCTATCAGCCGCAACAGCTCGAGTTGAGCGAAAAGCAGTTGAACAAGATCGAGCCCTTGGTGCGCCAGGGATATATGTCCGAGCTGGAGCGTGATCGCCGCGCCCAGGCGGTGCTCTCTCAGCGCCAGTCGATCGAAGACCTCAACCGCGCGATCGAGAGTCGGGAAGCGGACGTCCACGACATCCAAGGCCAGATCGCTGAACTCGACGCCCGCGCCGAGACGGAGCGCTCGCAGCTAAGATCTGCGAAGTCGACGCTCGCACAAGGACTCGACGAAGTGGACGCGCAAGGGCGAAGCATCGTCAACGCGCCGATCCGTGGCCGTGTGGCCGCCTTGAGAGTCCATGTCGGCACGCCTGTGGCCGCGGGCGCGGTCCTGGCGACGATCTCACCGGCAGGCAGGCCCATGCAGGCTGAAATCTTCATCCCGACGCGCGCCGCCGGATTCATATCGGAGGGACAGCCCGTCAGGCTCATGGTCGATGCGTTTCCCTACCAGCGCTTCGGGCTGATCGAGGGGGTGGTCAAGGAGGTCCAGCGCGCACCGCAGGCTTTGACCACGGGAGGACCTCCGTCCTCCGAACCGCCCATCACCGGCTACAAGGCTCTCGTCGCAATTCCCCAGCCTTACATCGTGGCGTACGGCCAGAAGCGCACGCTCGAAAGCGGGATGTCCGCGACGGTCGACATCGTGACGGGACGCAAGACATTGCTGCAGTCAGCCCTCGACCCGCTGAAATCGGTTCTCGAGCTTCGTGTCTCCGAGTAGAATTTGGCCTGTGCGAACGTCGCCAGTCTTCTTATAGATCAGCGCTACCTTCGCTCGGCGGAGGCTGTGCGTGCCGTAGACCCGGTGCTCAGGTTCAATCATCGACACCCACTTGTCGACCAGTCCAGCGTGCTTTCCCCGGAAGGGGCGTGACCCTTTCCAGGGGAAGGTTTGATCAAAAGCGCTTTGCCGCGCTGATCCGTCCCGTCGCGGATGTCAGGCCGCTGGCATTTTCTCCGCCGACGTCGAGGTCGAGTGTCCAACCGGACCCCAGTTCGGCGCCGGCGCCGAGTTCGAGGTTGACCCGCTCTCCCTTCCAGCCGACGCCGCCAAGCTCGTACACGGCGCCGTCCAGCCAGTCGGCGTAACGGATCCGCTGCGGATCGATACCGGCAAACTCCCGCGAGTATTCGAGACGAACGCGAGGCGTGAAGACCAGGTCGCCAACCTTGTAGCTGAGGCCCAGCCGCCCGCCGACCACGCCGACGCGGGAGCGAAGATCGCGCTGGTCGAAGGCCAGGCTGTAGATCTCCGAACCGTTCTCGGCATAGGCCTTGAGCTTGCCATCGACACTCTTAGCGCGAAGATAGAGCGACCACAGGGCTCGGCCGGCTTCACCATCGTAACCTGCGGTGAGCGCGCCAAAGCGCAGCGTCGCGTCCCGTTGACCCAAGGCGGTCTCTCCGGTGGCAGCGACCGTCCGACGGGTGTCGAAGGTCAGGTCGCCGATCCCGGCGACCGCGTCGATGAACGCGCCCGACGAAGGGTGAAAGCTGGCATAGCTCGCCGCTGTCCAGCCCTTGGCCTCGACCCGCCCCAGGCCTTGACCCAGCTTGCTGATGTCGGAGGCGTACCCACCTCCCAGACCCACGGTGAGGGTCGGCGAGACACGCACATCGGCGCCGCCGCTCACGCCCGAGGTCTGGACGCTAAGCTTGGCGCGACCGCTGTCGGGATCGCGTCGGCCCACGGTGATGGCGCCGCCGGACCAGACTTCGACTTCGCCAACACCGCGTGGGCCCTGCGAACCGGCGGTCGAGCCGCCGGCCACGCCGCTTTCACGGCACAGGCGCTGTTCTTCCGGCGTGCGCGCCGTCGGCGCACAGGCGCCGGAACCGGCGACACCTGACCCTAGCGTGACGCCAAGGCCGCCGGCGCGCTGATCGCCGTGCAGGCGTTCAAGGCGCCGGGAGAAGTTGTCCATCTGCGTACTGGCGAAGCGGCGCGCCGCCTCGGTTTGCGCATCGCTAATCGCGCGCACACCGGTGTCCAAAGTGGGATCCGGGCGCGCTTCGATCGTCAGGATGACCGTCAGTGGGTCCGAAACGCCCGAGCTGTTGGTCAGGGTGTAGGTGAAGCGCACTCCCCCATCGTCGCGCCCTTGGACGTGAACTCAAGAGTGTAGCGGCGGTCGTCAGCCGTCCCGCTCTCGACCAGGCGCGACGCGCCAACGCTTTCCGCGGGTTTCGAGACCAGGGCGGCGCCGATGAAGGGGCCATCCAGAGCGGCCGCGGTCAGGTCGATGACGATCTTGCGTCCGCCCAGGGCCGAGACCTTGAGGACCGGCGCCGTAGGCTTGGACTTGACCACCTCGATGTTGACCAGGGCCGGCGCGGACACGCCCCCCGGACCGATCGCGACGAACGTGAAGCTGTCGCGGCCGACATAGCCCTTGTCCGCGGTGTAGACGGCGGTGAAGGCGGGGGCTGGGACGGCCAAGGCAGCTGACGCGGATTTGGCACGTGTAGCCACCGTGGTGACCACCGGGGCCGCAGCTGCTCGCACCATCTCGACCTTCCCGTGCTTGGGCAGCGCCTCGATCCGCACGTCAGTAACGATGCCCTTCACCAGGCTCGCAAGATCGAACGACAGCTGATCGACGACCACAGCCGCGTCGTCTTCCGCCGTCGTGTCCAGGGTCTGATCGGTGGGCGACTCGGCGGTCGGCGGCGGCGGGGGCAGGACTTTGATTTTGACCGTCGCAACGCGGGAGGCGCCGCCTCCCCGCTTGACGCTGAAGCTGAAACTGTCCGAGCCGATATAGCCTTGAGCCGGCTCATACGTCGCCACGGCGCCCGCAACAGTAAGTTTGCCGTTGGAGACGCCCGATTGCATGGCGATCGTGTCGTCCGCGCCGAGGCTGGCCAGCGTGATCGAGACCGAACCGTTGTAGGCGACTTCGATGCTCTGATCTTCGGCGACGAGCGCCTGACCTACCGTACCGCTCAAGGTGAGCGAGGCCTTCTGGCCGTTGGCGTCGGTGACCTCAATCGTGACGCTGAAAGGCCCGGCCGTCGTCGGCGTGCCGGAGATCTGGCCCGTCGGCGAAAGCGACAAGCCCGCGGGCAACGCTCCGCCGGACACCGCGAAGGCATAGGGACCGGTTCCGCCTGAGGCGGTCACGGCGACGTTCAAGGCCTCGCCGACGATCGGCGTCGCCAGGCTGCCTGACGAGATCGAGACCCGCTCGTTGATGGCGCCCGAATAGCTTTTGGCGTCCGTGATGTTGTTGGCGTCGGTTGCTGTGATGGTGAAGCTGTAGGGACCCGAGGTCGTCGCCGTGCCGCTGATTGCGCCCGTCGACGGGTTGAGTGACAGGCCGGCCGGCAGAGAACCCGCCGAGACCGAGAAGATCACCGGCGCCGTGCCGCCCGCGGTCGCAATCGCCTGGCTGTAGGTCATGCCGATCACCGGGGTCGGCAGGGTCACGGTCGTGATCGCCAAGCGCGCGCCGACCGTGCCGGAATAGGCCTGGGCGTCGGAAATGCCATTGCTGTCGGTGGCGGTGAGGGTGAAGCTATATGCACCCGGCGTCGTCGGCGTTCCGCTGATCACACCGGTCGACGTGTTGAGCGACAGGCCTGCCGGCAAGCTCCCTCCCGAGATCGAGAAGGTCACCGGCGCCGTCCCGCCCGACGTGGCGACAGTTTGGCTGTAGGCGACGGCAGCCACCGGCGTGGGCAGGCTGGTCGTGGTGATGGACAGGCCCGCACTGATCGTTCCCGAATAGGCCTGGCTCGCCGTGATGCTGTTGTTATCGGTCGCCGTGATCGTGAAGCTGTAGGCGCCCGGGGTGGTGGCCATGCCGCTGATGACGCCGGTCGCGGCGGCGAGCGACAGGCCTGCCGGCAGCGCGCCAGCCGAGACCGAGAAGGTCACGGGGACCGTGCCGCCCGACGTCGCGACCGTCTGGCTGTAGGCGACGTTGATCACCGGGGTGGGCAGGGTCGCGGTCGTGATGGCCAAGCCCGATCCGATCGTTCCGGTATAGGTCTTGGCGTCGGTGATGCTGTTGTTGTCCGTCGCCGTGATCGTGAAGCTGTAGGCGCCCGACGTGGTGGCCGTGCCGCTGATGACGCCGGTCGAGGCGGCGAGCGACAGGCCTGCCGGCAGTGCGCCAGCCGAGACCGAGAAGGTCACGGGGACCGTGCCGCCCGACGTCGCCACCGTCTGGCTGTAGGCCACGCCGATCACCGGTGTCGGCAGGGTCGCGGTCGTGATGGCCAAGCCCGATCCGATCGTTCCGGTATAGGTCTTGGCGTCGGTGATGCTGTTGTTGTCGGTCGCCGTGATCGTGAAGCTGTAGGCGCCCGGGGTGGTGGCCGCGCCGCTGATAACGCCGGTCGAGGCGGCGAGCGACAGGCCTGCCGGCAGCGCGCCAGCTGAGACCGAGAAGGTCAAGGGGACCGTGCCGCCCGACGTCGCGACCGTCTGGCTGTAGGCGACGCCGATCACCGGGTTGGGCAGGGTCGCGGTCGTGATGGCCAGGCCCGATCCGATCGTTCCGGTATAGGTCTTGGCGTCGGTGATGCTGTTGTTGTCGGTCGCCGTGATCGTGAAGCTGTAGGCGCCCGACGTGGTGGCCGTGCCGCTGATGACGCCGGTCGAGGCGGCGAGCGACAGGCCTGCCGGCAGTGCGCCAGCCGAGACCGAGAAGGTCACGGGGGCCGTGCCGCCAGAGGTGGCGACCGTCTGACTGTAGGCGACGCCGATCACCGGGGTGGGCAGGGTCGTGGTCGTGATCGTCAGGGCCGCGCCGATCGTGCCTGTATAGGTACGAGTCGCGGTCACGCTGTTGTTGTCGGTCGCCGTGATCGTGAAGCTATATGCGCCCGCGGTCGTGGCCGTTCCACTGATCACGCCCGTCGAGGCAGCCAGCGACAGGCCGGCCGGCAGCGATCCCGCCGAGACCGAGAAGGTCACGGGGGCCGTGCCCCCCGAGGTCGCCACCGTCTGGCTGTAGGCCACGCCGATCACCGGTGTCGGCAGGGTCGTGGTCGTGATCGCGATGGCCGGCGCGGAAACCGTGCTGGAGTATGGGGAGCCCGAAATCGCGGTGCTATCCAGAGTAATGGCGACGCTGTCGACGCCGGCCGAGGCCGGCGTGTAGGTGAAGCTGTAAGCGCCGTTGCCGTTGTCGGTGATGGCGCTCACCGTCGCACCGGTATTTGTCCCGCCGATGGTGGCGGCCAGCCCGCTCGCAGCGCCGGTCACGACCGCGCCGCCGGAGTCACGCACAGTAACGACGACAGTGGTCGCCGCGCCCGCCGTGCCGTTGGGAACAGAAGCCGTCGACTGGGCCGCGCTGCGCACGCCCGTATAGGTCACCGACACCGTGCCGGCGCTGGTGGTGGTCGTGCCGTTCGCCGAAGCCGTGGCGCTGTAGGTCACCGTGCCCGACTGCAGGCCCGTGACCGTGAAGGTGGCCTTACCGGCGCCGTCCGAGGTCGCCGAGTTGGGCGAGATCGACGAGGCGTTGCTGGGGTTGCCCGAGACGGTCACGGTAGCGCCGGTAAGGGCCGCGCCCGACGTCAGCTTGGTCGTAACAACGATCGTCGCCGTCCCACCGACCACAGCCGAGGCGCTGGATCCGCCATTGACCAGAAGGGTGGTCTGGGCCGGGTCGGGCGCGGTCGCGTCAACATATTCGTTGAGCTTGGCGACGATGGCGTTGGAGCTGCCGCTATAAGAGCTTGACGTGGTGTAGGACCCACCCAGAACCAGTAGGCGATCGCCGCCCGTGCCGCTGAAGGCTACGGCGTCCATCAAGGTGTTGCCGTTCGGGTAGCGGGAGTTGAGAACCCCGGCTTCCGAGAACTGAACACCGCCGATCTTGTAATAGAGGGTGCCACTGGTGTTCTGGAAGGCGCGCTGCGTGCCGCCGTCAGAAAACCGGATCGAGCCCGCGTCGGCGTTCAGCGCCGTCGTGGTGGTGTAGGTCTGACCCGAGATGCTGCCCTGGTAGGCGCGATTGAACGTCAGGTCCGCCGCCAATGAAGGCTGCGCCACGGCCAGCAGAGACATAACGAACAGCAAAAGCGCCGCAGCCATTTGCAACACGACATTCGGCTGGGTTTTGTGGGCGGACATTTTGCGGCTCGTTCTGGGATAACTCCGATCTGCTTAGGTCGCGCGAGGTTAATGCCGTCGTGAGGATTACACCCTGGCGGGAGCGTCTGATCGTCGCATCGCCTTGCGCAGCGCACCCAACGTCGGGAGCTGGAAGTCCTGCCCTTACCTGTTCGAAGGATCGCCGCAAGGTGGCGCACCGGGCGAACTTGCGGCGATGTCTGCGCGCGCGCCCGCTAGCGGTCGAGACTGGCGCCCGACTGAAGGTCCGCGCCGCCGGCTGCGTCGCGCCAACAGCCGACCTTCGATTGCCTCCAGGAAGAAGACGTTCGCCGATAGGGCCAAAGCCGTTATTGGCGGCCGCGTTAACTCGCCGGAAAAGAGCATTGCAAGTTATGACCGCGGCGACTGCGAGCCTCGCCTGAGATTACGGCCGACTATAAACAGGGCGACGCCGGCCGCGATTGGAACGCCACCGAACACCAGGGCGAGCATAACCATGCTTCCCACCCCGCTCGACGCGCCGCCAATCGTGGAGACAAGGAAGAATGCGCTGCACAGGCCGCACAGGCCAACCATCAAAACGCCCACAGCCATCAGCAGGCCGCCAAACAGCTTGGCCACGGGGCCGTTGTCAGTGGTCATCAGAGCCGCTCCCCTCTACCGCGCCGCAGCGCTTCGGCGCCGGGGGCGCCTGGACGATAAAAGGTATTGTAGGTGTCGAACGGAATGATCCGGCCTTCCGGTTCAACGAAGTGGACGCAAGACCGCTTCACCGTGCCGAGATCAAAATTGTAGCGATCCAGGAACTGCGAGATCACGACACGAAAAGTGTTCTCGTACGACAGGTCCTGCGGTACGGCCGCCTCGGGCAGACAACATAAGAGGCTGGCCAGCTTATCGGAGGTGTCCGCCTGCGCAGTCGACAGCGAGAGCAGATCAAAGACCCCACGCCGCAGCTCCGGAAAGGCCTCGAAAGTGACGGTGTTGGGCGCGGCGGCCACGAACAGGTCGCGGGGTAACATGGCGGTAACCGGCAGCACCTGGCCACCGTTGCGCAGGCCATAACCGATGCAGATCTGGTCTGGATTGCAGGGCAGCGGGATCAGGTCCTCCAACTGGAAGACGCCCGCCTGGGCGATGAGCCGCCGGACTTGGGTCGGGACGATGCGGTCGCGCTGAGGATCGAAGTTTTCGTTGCGGCCGGCCGCCTGGATTGGCTGGAACGTGACGCCACGCACGCAGCGCCAGCTCAGGGCGTGACGGACGATGTCGGGGATCTCTTCGTCGTTCAGGCCCTTCTTCAGGGTCACGACCAAGGTGGTGGAGATGTTGTTTCGCTCAAGCGCCTCAAGCGCCTCCTGGCGGACGCGGACAAGATCCGCGCCGCGCAGCGCCATCAGCGGCTCGCGCCGCAGGCTGTCGAACTGCAGATAGACCTCGAAACGTGGCATGAAGGTCGCTAGGCGCTCGGCGAAGCCTGGCTCGCGCGCGATGCGCAAGCCGTTGGTGTTGATCATCAGATGCCGGATTGGTCGTCGCCGCGCCGCCTCAAGGATTTCAAAGAACTGCGGATGCAGGGTCGGCTCGCCGCCCGAGATTTGGACGAGATCCGGCTCCCCCTCGGACTCAACGAGGATGTCCAGCATCCGCTCGATCTCGGCCAGGGGCCGGTGGGCCTCGCGCTTGACCGACGAGTCGGCGAAGCAGACCGGGCAGGAGAGATTGCAGGCCTCGTTGACCTCGATAATCGCCAGGCACGAGTGTTGTTCGTGATCCGGGCATAGACCGCAATCATAGGGACAGCCATGGTCGGTGCGGGTCTGGACGTTCAGCGGCCTATCGCCCGGCTTGAGCCAGTCTTGCTGCGACTTCCAATACGAAAGATCGTCGGCGATCAGAGTCTTCTGGACGCCGTGTTCGCGGCAGCGCTTCTGCAGGAAGACGTTATCGTCCTCGGCGATGACCTTGGCCGGGACCAGCGCTAGGCATTCCTCACACAGGCTGGTGGTCTGCCCCAGGAACAGATACGGCGCGGACTTCCTCACGCTTGCGGCGACGCTCACGCCTGTCGTAGATCCATCCATAAGCGACCAGCCCCACGCACAACAGATGGAAGAGGTTAAACGGGCCGATCAACTTCGGATAGGGCTTGAGGAACTCCCAGACGAAACGTTGAGCGCCATAGGCAATGCAGAGGGCGTAGAAGCCACGCCGCACCGCCCAATCCGCTCGGACGGCTAGGCCCCAGAGATAGGCCGAGAGGAACAGCGCCATCGACAGGCTTTCGTACAGCTGCACAGGGTGGCGCACGATCCCGTCGCCGAGGTCGACACCCCAGGGCAGGTCCGTCGGCGAACCATAGGTCCCGTCCGCTACCCCCGCGAAGAAGCAGCCCAGTCGGCCAACCACCACGCCAAGTGCAAAGGGTCCTGCGAACACCCCACCCGTCGAACGCTTCACGCCCTTCAGCGCCTTGTAGATCTCGATGGCGATGATCGCGCCGACCAGTGCGCCGACGACGCTATGCGAAAGTGAAGGTTGGGGGCCGCGCAGGGTATTCAACGATCCTGCGATCCACGCGCCCGGCAGAGCGCCCAGCGCCAGCGCTACAAAGTAGCCGCCATCCACCCGCTTTGCAGCGCTCTCAGCAAACGCCTGCAACCGCCAGCGATAGAGCGTCACGCTCAGCGCCAGCCCGCTCAGCCAGCCGCCGAGATCGAAGACGACGTGGGCGAAGGGCGACGTCGGAACCGGAATCATGACGCGACAAGGCCATGTCCAATGCCTGTTCGCAATTTTCGAATTCGAGTGCCGCTGTAAATCGCTGCGCCTTCTGGGACGCGCCATGAGCGGAAGTTGGCCCACCTCCAACTAGGCGACATTCGGAATCTGAGGGGGCGCCGGCGTTCGGACTTGGCTACGCTCCGGGTTAGTTAGTCAGGAAGTGGCGCGCACCCAACCGCGGATACAGCCAATGATTGTCGGTTGGCGGGTGAAGACATCGCCTAGCGCGTTGATCAGATGCGGCGAGTCCTCGCGCTCGGGAGCCGCGCCCAAGGCGTTGATCAGCCGCGGACCGCCGAAGGTCATGCCCTCCACAGGGGCTGTCACGTTTGATCGCGTCGAGGCGAACATCCCACTCCCGGAGCGAAACTAGCGGCAGTTGTTGGCGTGAGCTCGCAAGCCAATCAGACCTTCGAACCAGGCGGGAGGGCGGTAGAAGTCTCCCGACCGAGCTGCCGAGCGTCGCGTTTCGGGGGCGGACCAAAGGTCGGTTCATGGCGCGATCCCGATGTGGCTTCTCTCCGACTGAGACTTTCTCGCGTAGAAAGCTTCGCGCAAGTCACGCCGGCCATAGCGCTGGGCATCCTCCCCGGAGCCCTTCGCCATGAACCTTCCATCGTCGTTCTCCACCGCCCGCCGCTTCGGCTTGGTCGCCAGCCTGGCCCTCCTGTGCGCCGCACCCGATCGGGTCCTCGCGGAAGCCGCGCCTGAGCCCGCCGGCGAACCCGCCCTTGAGTCCGGACCGCCCGCCAACGATCCTTGGGAGGGCTTCAACCGTAAGACCTTCAAGTTCAATCGCGGCTTCGATCGTGTCCTGCTCGGACCACTGGGGCGGGGCTACATCAAGGTGACCCCGCGCGCGGTGCGCGGTCGGGTCTCGGCGTTCGTCACCAACCTGGCCGAGCCGCGCACCGCCCTCAACGACCTGGCTCAGGGACGCCCCCGCGCGGCCGGAGTGACGACCTCGCGTTTCCTGATCAACACCACGGTCGGAGGGTTTGGCCTGTTCGACGTGGGCGGCAAGCTGGGGCTGGAGGGCCACCAGGGCGACTTCGGCCAGACCCTGGGGCGCTACGGCGCTGGCTCGGGCCGCTATCTGGTGCTGCCTTTGATGGGGCCGACCACGCTACGCGACGGCGCGGGCCGGCTGGTCGACATGATGACCGACCCGGTTGCATTGGCGACGGCGGGCGGCCCCAAGATGTTCGGCTCGATCCGCTCGACGGCCACGGTGCTGGATGGTCGCGCCAAAGCCGACGGCTTCCTGCGGGCGCTGGACGACGCGGCCGATCCCTATGTGATGATGCGCTCGGCCTATCTGCAGAACAGGGCGGACATGGTTCGCCAGGCGCGGGGCGGGGCCCAGGTGTTGCCCGATTTCGATGCGGCCCGGATCGAACCCTGATGGCCTATCGCTTCACCCCCTGGCGCGTGCTGCTGGAGTGCGCGACGCCGCCGTCGCCCCCGCGCCCCCGTCCCTCCCCACCGTTGTCTCGGGGAGCGACCGCCGGCGACATGACGCGAAGAACAAAGGAACGCCCATGATCCGCAGCCTGCTGGAGCCGATGACCCGTTCACGGGGTGGGCCGTCGTTGATGCGAATGCTGTTCCCGCTGGTTCTGTTCGCCGTGACCACGACCCTTCTGTTCGCGATGGTCCAGGGCGACGATCCCGATGATCGCGCCCTGACGGTCGTGGAGCGGCTGCGGCCGACCCGGATCGTGGGCGAGCTTCGCGACTCGACGCCGGAGATCACCCTGCTGCTCGTCCTGATGATGGGCGGTGTCTATGTGACCCTGAACCTGGGGCTGCGGCCGCTGCGGCGTCTGTCCGACCTGGCCGGCGAAATCGCTCCAGCCACCATCGAGGCGCGGCTGCCCGTCGAGGCCGCCCCGCGGGAGGTGGCCCCTCTGGTCGAGGCCTTCAACGCCGCGCTCGACCGCCTGGAGGTGGGGCTGCGCGCCCAGCGCGACTTCTCGGCCAACGCCGCCCACGAACTGCGCACGCCTCTGGCGACCCTGCGGGCCCAGGTCGAGAGCCTGCTGGAGCCGAACGAACGGCGCGCGGCCAGCGAGGAGTTCGAGCGGCTGGGCCGCCTGATCGCCCAGCTACTGGCCCTCGCCGAGGCGGAGGGCGGCGCTTCCGGCGTCAGCGCGCGCTTCGACCTGGTGGCCCTGGCGCGCGAGGTGGCCAGTGACATGGCCGGGTTCATCCTGTCCAGCGGCCGAACGATCGGCTTCGACGGCTCGATCGAGGCGCTGATGATCGACGGCCAGCCTGGCCTGGTCGAGACGGCGCTGCGCAACCTGCTGGAAAACGCCGTCCGCCACACCCCGCCTGGGGCCGAGATCCTGGTGTCGGTGACCGCCCATGGCGTGCTGCGGGTCCGTGACGACGGCCCCGGCGTCCCGGCCGAGATCCGCGAGCGGGTGTTCGAGCGCTTCAGTCGCGGCGATCCGCGTGGGGAGGGCGCGGGCCTGGGCCTGTCGATCGTGCGCCAGATCATGGAGCGGCACGGCGGCGTCGCGCGGCTCGTGACCGCCGAGCGCGGAGCGTGCTTCGAGTTGGAGTTCCAGGCGCGGGGCCGGCGCGATCAGTCGATCCCCGCCGCGCCGGCCGGCAGCCTGACGGCCATGTAACCCAACCCTCGCAGGGCGCGGATCGTCACGTCGGCGCCCAGTTCAGCCATCTTCCGGCGCACTCGGTGAACATGCACCTGGATGGAGTTGTCGGTGTAGTCCTGCTCCAGGCTGTGCAGACTGTCGCCCAACTGGGCCTTGGTCACCACCCGGTCCGGGTGGCGCAGGAAACGCTCCAGCACGATGCTCTCGCCGCGCGACAGGGGTAGGCGCGCCTCGCCCACGCGGATTTCGCGGGCGTCCTGGTCGTACTCCAGATCGCCATGGCGCAGGACGTCGGCCGTCAAGGCCGGCCGACGCCCCAGCGCCCGCAGGCGCGCCACCAGTTCCTCGATGGCGAAGGGCTTGACCAGATAGTCGTCGGCCCCGCGCTCCAGGCCCTTCACCCGTTGGTCGACGCTGCCCAGGGCGGTCAGCATCAGCACCGGCGTGCGCAGGTTGGCGGCGCGGGCCTGGGCCAGAAGGTCCAGCCCGCTGTCGCGGCCCAGCATGATGTCGAGGATCACCACGTCGTAGGTCACGCTGCGCCAGGCGTGCCAGCCGTCCTCGACGGTCTCGAAGAGGTCGACGGTGAAGCCGGCCTTGGCCAGCGACCGGGTGGTCGCCTCGCCCAGGCGAAAATTGTCCTCGATCAGCAGGGCGCGCATTTGGTCAGAACGTGTACAGGATGGCGAAGACCAGCTGGCCTTGGTTGGCCGAGCCTTGGCGGGCGACTATGGGGCTGTCAGCCGCGCTGTCAACGAGACGGCCGTAGCCGCCGTGGGTCAGGGCGCTCCAGCGGTCGTTGATCCGATAGCGCAGGCTCGCGCCGACCTGGAGGGTCTCGATCCCGGCGTCGGCGACGTAGGGCGCAAGACCGCTGGCCGCCGCCCCACGCGCCGAGACGCCGTAGTAGGTCTGCATGTATTTGCGGTCGGCCCAGGTCGCCGAGGCGTCCAGGCCCAGGCTCCAGCGGTCGGTCAGCTCGCGGTCGTAGGCGACCTCGAAGCGGACCAGCTTGCCCTCGTGGACCTTGCCGGTGTCGGTCAGGGCCTCGGCCCCGACTGAGAGATCCCCGTTGCCGACCGTGAAGCTCTTGCGCACGAAGACCCCGGCGTTGACGGCGGCGTCGATCTCGCCCAGCCGGCGCACGGTCAGGTTCTTGATGTCGTCCTTGCGGCCGCGTTCGTAGGCGATCATCGGGCCGGCCTCCACGAAGCCGCCGGGCGCGAGATTGACGCGCAGCGAGCCGCCTTCCAGCGCCACGTAGTAGTCGCCCCGGCCATAGCGCAGGCCAACGAAGGGCAGGGGTTTGAACTCGTAGTCCTTGGAGCCCTTGTATTCGGGGCGATAGACGCCGGCCGCGCCCAGGGAGAGGCGTAGGCCGTCACCGTCCTCGGCGCGCGCGGCGCCCGCGACGGGAACGATCAGGCACAGGGTCAGAAGGGGGAGCTTCATGTTACTCGGTCCGGCAAATCCGCTTTCGCGCGGCAGCCGGCTATGCGAGCTCAAGCTTACGCGGAGCTTTCAGAGGAAAGTCTGCAACAAGGGCCGGCGGAGCCGTTCGCCCTCCCATTCGTCTCACCGCCAGCGCCGATCGGGGCTTGCGCTCGTCAATATTGTGAAGACCGCCGCGTAGGCCATCCAAGCTTTCGCGACGGCTGCGTTGTCGCGTGCGTAGCTCTAGCGCCGCGCCTGCTTCTGGTCCTCGTGGATATTCAGCAGGGCCTTCATCAACTCGTCGTCCTCGCTTGACATGACGCCCAACACCTCGGCCTCGTCGCAGCCCTCGGCCGTCAGGTACGCGTGGCCCATGCTGGAGTCGATGTAGATCGATTGGCCTTCGTCCAGCACCACCGGATCGTAGAACTCGGTCGTGACGACGACTTTGCCCTTCAGTACGAAGATGTACTCCTCGCCCGCATGGCGGACGAGGTCGCCGAACTGCTCGGCGCTCTTGGCGCGGATCTTGGTGATCACCGGGATCATGCGTTTGCCGCGCAGCTCGGTGTGCAGATAGTAATAGTCATAGTTGGGCGTTTCGACACGCACGGACCGATTGACATCGCCCAGACTGCGGCGCGCGGTGACCGCCTGGGGCGGATTGGCTGCGTCTTCTGCGAACAGCTCCGACATTCGCATGCCCAGACGCTGGGCCAGTTGCTGCAGCTTGTCGTAGGTCAGGGTCAGGCGGTCATGCTCGACCTTGGAGAGCGTCGAGACGGGAATGCCGCTCCGCTCGCTCATCTGCTTGAGCGTCAAGCCCTCACGATCCCGAAGTCCACGAAGCAGGGTTCCTAGCGTGTGGGCATTGGCAGGCACGCGCCGCGACTCCTCGGGGCAGTTGACGAATTCTCCAATCAGGATAGCAATTGTCCTAATTGGGACTGTTGCTTCCTAAGTTATCGGCTGAGCCGGACGGGAGCAATCCTCACGAAGGGACAGGGGAGCCGAGGATGCGAGCGATCAAGGGAGCCGCTGTCGCGATGTTCGCAGCATTGGCGGGGCTGGGCTCCGGCCAGGCTCAGACGCGACAGGAGACCGCGTCGCCGCCCGTCGCCAAGGTCGCGACACGGGTCAGCCCTGCGGCCGCGCCGGCGGTCGCGCCGTCGACCGCTCCGGCCCTGACCAAGGCCGACGTGGACCTCTGGCTGGACGGCTACATGCCCTACGCCCTGCGAGTAGGTGACATTCCCGGCGCGGTGGTCACCGTCGTCAAGGACGGACAGATCCTGACCACGCGCGGCTTCGGCTACGCCGATCGGGATAAGAAGACGCCGGTCGATCCGTACAAGACGCTGTTCCGGCCCGGCTCGATCTCGAAGCTGTTCACCTGGACGGCCGTGATGCAGCAGGTCGAGGCCGGGAGGATCGATCTCGACGCTGACATCAATCAGTATCTCGACTTCAAGATCCCGGCGCGCCACGGCCAGCCCATCACCACCCGCCAGTTGATGACCCACACGGCAGGGTTCGAGGAGGTGGTGAAGGAGCTCATCTTCTACGGCAAGCCCGAGCCGGAGCTGGGCGCCTATCTGAAGAGTCACGCGCCAAAGCGCATCTTCGACGCCGGCGTGACGCCCGCCTATTCGAACTACGGCACCGCCCTGGCCGCCTACATCGTCGAGCGCGTGTCCGGTGAGCGGTTCAACGACTACCTCGAGCGCCACATCCTGAGCCCCCTCAAGATGGCCGACACCACCTTCCGGCAGCCGCTGCCCGCGAACCTGTCCGGCGCGGACGCCACCGGCTACGACAAGCCCGGCAAGCCGTCGAAGGGCTTCGAGATCGTCGGCCCCGCGCCGGCCGGCGCGGCCTCGTCCACCGGCGCCGACATGGGCCGGTTCATGATCGCGCACCTGCAGGGCGGCGAGCTGGATGGCCAGCGCATCCTGTCGGCGGAGACGGCGCGCCTGATGCACGACAGCCCCACCAGCAAGGTCAATCCCCGCTCGCTGATCGGCCCTCTCGACCGCATGGAGCTGGGGTTCTTCCAGACCTCGATCAACGGCCGCTATGTGATCGGCCACTTGGGCGACACTGAGGGCTTCCACTCGTCGTTGCACCTCTACATGAACGATAACGTCGGCCTCTATCTCTCGGTCAACAGCGGCGGTCGCGAGGGGGCCGCGGGCACGCTGCGCACGGCCATCTTCCGCGACTTTTCGGACCGTTATCTGCCGTACGCCGGCGGGCCCGACGGCAGGATCGCGGCCAAGACGTCGGCCGAGCACGCCAAGGCCATGGCCGGGACCTGGGCGGTCAGTCGCCGCGCCGATAGCACCTTCCTGTCGCTCTTCTACATGCTGGGCGACCCCAAGGTCACGGTCGGCCCCAAGGGGGAGTTGATCGTTCCCAGCATTCTGGGCCCAAACGGTCGTCCCAAGGAATGGGTCGAGATCGCACCGTATGTGTGGCGCGAGGTCGGCGGCCATGACCGTCTGGCCGCCCAGATCGTCGACGGCAAGCCCGTGCGCTGGAGCTGGGACTTCGGCTCCCCCTTCATGGTCTTCGACCGTCCGGCGGCGGGCAAGGACAACGCCTGGCTCGTTCCAGCCCTGATCGTCAGCGTCGGCGTCTTGCTGCTGACCTTCCTCTACTGGCCCATCGTCGCTCTGGTGCGCCGCCGCTACAAGGCGAGCCCCGACCTGTCAGGCAAGGCGCTGACAGCCTCGCGCGCCGCGCGGGGCGGGGCTGGCCTCGTGCTCGCCCTAGCCGTGGCTTGGGGCGTTGGCGTGACGGCGTTGACCTCCAGTCCCGCGGCCATGGCCGGCGGAATGGATGGGATCATGCTGGCCCTGCAGGGACTGGGATGGATCGTTCTGCCGCTCGCCCTGGTCGCCGCCGGCTGGAACCTGTGGCTGACCTGGACCGACGGTCGCGGCTGGGCCCGCAAGCTCTGGAGCGTCGTGCTGGTGCTGGCGATCCTGCTCCTGTTCTACGTCGCCCTGGTTTTCCACCTGTTGGCTCTGTCGGTGCGCTACTGATGGGCCGGCTGACTCTGGACGTCGCCAGCGAGACCCTGCGACTGGCCCAGCCCTTTCGGATCGCCGGCCACGTGTTCGACACGTCCGACATCATCGTCGTGACTTTGTCGGACGGCCGGGGCAGGGGGCGCGGCGAGGCGTCCGGAGTCTTCTTCCTGGGCGAGACGGTCGATGGGATGCGGGCCCGGATCGAAGCCGCCCGTGAGGCGATCGAGGCTTGGCCCACCCGCGAGGCGTTGCGCTTCATTCTGCCGCCGGGCGGCGCGCGCAACGCCGTCGACTGCGCGCTGTGGGAGCTGGAGGCTGCGCTGACGGGGCAGCCGGTCTGGAGGCTGGCGGGTCTCGACGCCCCCCAGCCGCTGCGCACCACCTTCACCCTGGGCGCCGACACGCCCGAGGCCATGGCTAGGGGAGCGATCGGCTACGGCGATGCCCGGTCGATCAAGATCAAGCTGACCGGCGATCTCGCCCTGGACCAGGCGCGGGTGCGGGCTATCCGCGCCGCGCGCCCTGACGCCTGGCTGGGCGTTGACGGCAACCAAGGCTTCGTCCGCTCGGACCTGGACGCCTTGGTCGAAACCCTCGTGGCCGAACGCGTCTCGCTTCTGGAGCAGCCCTTGGCGCGCGGTCATGAGCACGAGCTGGAAGGTTTCGAGAGCCCGGTCCCCATCGCCGCCGACGAGAGCTGCGTCTCGCTGGCCGACGTTGCGGGGGCGGTGGGCCGCTTCCAGGTCATCAATATCAAGCTCGACAAGTGCGGCGGCCTGACCGAGGGCCTGTTTATGGCCGCGAAGGCGCGGCGCCTGGGCCTGGGCGTCATGGTCGGCACCATGGTCGGCACCAGTCTCGCCACCGGACCCGGTTTCGTGCTCGGCCAGGTCTGTGATTTGGTCGATTTGGACGGACCCACCTTCCTGGCCCAGGATCGGCCGCCTGGCGCCATCTATCGGGACGGGACGGTTTGGGCGGGCGAGGGCGTATGGGGCGCGCCGGCCTCAGCGGCGGCCGCATGACCGGCGAGGCCTCGGAGCCATCGCCGTGGTTTGGTCAGCCGCGCGGCCTGACCGTCCTTTTCCTGACGAACATGTGGGAGCAGTTCTCCTACTTCGGCATGCGCGCGCTGCTGGTCTATTACATGACCAAGCAGCTGATGATCGCCCAGGGCGCGGCGTCGCTCATCTACGGGACCTACACGGCCTGCGCCTATTTCACGCCGATCGTCGGCGGAGTGATCGCCGACCGGCTGCTGGGCAAGCGACGGGCCATCATCATCGGCGCCAGCGTCATGGCCGCCGGGCATTTCATGATGAGCTTCGAGGCGTTGCTCTATGTCGCCCTGGCCACCATCGCCCTGGGCAACGGCCTGTTCCTGCCGACCCTGCCCAGCCAGATCAACGACCTCTATTCGGCCGATGATCCGCGGCGCAGCTGGGCCTACAACGTCTACTATCTGGGCATCAACATCGGCGGGTTCCTCGCCCCGCTGCTGTGCGGGACGCTGGGCGAGCTCTATGGCTGGCATGTCGGCTTCGCGCTCGCGGGCCTGGGAATGCTGGCCGGCCTGCTGATCTATCTCTGGGGCCAGCGGCGCTACCTGCCGGCCGAACAGCGCAGGGCCGAGAAGGGCCCCGAGCCCGCGCGCGGCCGCCTGGGGCTGCCGACGGTCCTGGTTCTGGCGGCCGTGGCTTTGTCGGTCACCGTCTTTCGCGGCGCCTACGAGCAGGCCGGCAACACCGTGGCCTTGTGGGCCGATGCGGGGGTCGATCGGACACTGGGGTCCTGGACCGTGCCGATGACCTGGTTCCAGTCGCTTAACCCGCTGCTGGTCATGGCCATGACGCCGATGCTGCTGGCCGGCTGGAAACGGCAGGCAGATTCCGGCCGCGACACCTCGCCGGCGCTGCGCATGGCGACCGGGGCGCTCATTGTCGCCGGGGCCTATCTGATGCTGTGCGCCGTCGAGGCCCTGAGCGGCGGCAAGGCCCACTGGTTGTGGCTGGTGGCTTTCTTCGGGGTCTACACCTTCGGCGAGCTCTTCATCCTGCCGACCGGCCTGGGACTGTTCGCCCGCCTCGCGCCGCCAGGGTTCGGCGCCACCACCGTGGCGGCCTGGTACCTGACCATCTTCGCTGGCAGCCTCAGCGCCGGCGTGGTGGGCACGCTGTGGAGCCGGATGGCCCACACGACCTATTTCGCACTGCTGGCGGCTCTGGCGGTTACAGCGGCGATCCTCCTCCGTCTGATCGATCCGTGGGCGCGTCAGGCCGAGGCTCAAGGGCCGTCCACGGCGTCGAGCGATAGTCGTTGACAATTCTCCAATTGGGATAAGAGTGTCCCGATTAGGATTAAATCCGCGTAATGGGGCGAGGCGGGTAACGGGAAATCCCGACGGCCTCGAGCGTCGGCGGAGGGGGGTGTCATCGCCTTTGGACGGCGACCGGCGCGCCTAACAACGAGGGACCGGGAATGAAGCTCAAGCGTAAGGCTCTGTTGATTTCGAGCGCTGTTAGCGCGCTGCTGGCCCATTCCGCCGTGCTGGCGGCCGAGGATGAGGCGCCGCGGCCCACCGCATCGACCGTCGAGGAGATCGTCGTCACCGCGCAGAAGCGCGAGCAGGCGCTGATCGACATCCCGCAGGCGATCTCGGTGGTGTCGGGCGATACTCTGGAAGCTCACCAGGCGACCAATTTCACCGACTATCTGAAGCTCGTGCCAGGACTGCAGCTGACCCAGAGCACTCCAGGCCAGGGGCGCCTCGTGATGCGCGGCGTCAACACCGGCGGCGTGGCCTCGACCGTCGCCGTCTATATGGACGAGACGCCCTTCGGCTCGAGCAGCGCCCTCGTGAACGGCGCGGTTCTGGCCGGCGACTTCGACACCTTCGACGTGGCCCGGATCGAGGTGCTGCGCGGGCCGCAGGGCACGCTCTATGGCGCCAGCTCGATGGGCGGCTTGCTGAAGTTCGTGACCAATACGCCCGACACCAGCGGCTACGCCGCGCGGGCGCGCGCCTCGGTCGAAGACACCAGGGGCGGCGAGTTGTCCTACCGCGCCACCGCCATGGTCAATATTCCACTCGGCGAGACAGTCGCGGTTCGCGCATCAGGGTTCTACCGAAAGGATGGCGGCTTCATCGACTCGATCGGCACGGCCGGTTCGGACGTCGAGAACGACATCAACGACGCCAAGGTCTATGGCGGCCGGGCCTCGCTGCTGTTCAAGCCCAATGAGGCGTTCAACCTGCGCCTGACGGCGGTGTTGCAGGACATCAAGGCGGACGGGCCGACCGAGGTCGAAAGTGATCCCGATACGCTGAAGACGCTGTACGGCCGCCCGACCCTGTCCCAGTACGTACCGACGGTCTCGGACGTCGACTATCGCATCTATAATGGCGTGCTGAACTACGATCTCGGCGGCGCGACCCTCACCGCCTCCAGCAGCTACAGCAAGCAGAACCAGACCAAGCGTGACGACGCCTCCTTCAACCTAAGCGGCCTGATCCAGGCGGTGCTGGGGCCGGCCAACGACCTCTACCTGGGACAGAAGACCAACAATCGGAAGTACACCCAGGAGGTGCGGCTGGCCTCCAACCAGGGGGCCCGGTTCGACTGGCTGATCGGCGGCTACTTCACCGATGAGAAGGGCCTGGTCCATCAGGAATATATCGCGGTTCAGCCGGGCGCCTTGACCCCGCTGACGGGCTTGCCGCTGCTGGCCGATCTCGACCTGAATTCGCGCTACAAGGAGTATGCCGGCTTCGCCAATGCGACGCTGCGCCTGACCGACCGCGTCGACCTCGACCTCGGCGGCCGCTACAGCCACAACAAGCAGACAGCCAGCCAATCGGCGCAGGGCGTGCTGGCCGGCGGCGTGCCGATCAACAGCGACCTGACGTCTTCGGACAACGTGTTCACCTACTCGCTGGCCCCCAAGTTCAAGCTGGACGAGCGCCACTCGATCTATGGCCGGGTGGCCAAGGGCTACCGGCCAGGCGGTCCCAACGTGATCCCGCCCACGGCCCCGGCTGGCACGCCGGCCAGCTTCGCGCCGGACAAGGTCACGAGCTACGAGGCCGGCTTCAAGGGCGAGAGCGCCGACCGTCGCTTCAGCCTCGACGTGGCCGCCTACCACATCGACTGGAAGGGCATCCAACTTCTCACCGTGGTCAACAGCTTCGGCATCAACGCCAATGGGGCCGACGCCAAGAGCGACGGAGTCGAGTTCAACGCCACGGCGCGTCTGACCAACGGCCTGACCCTCTCGGCCAACGGCGCCTATACCGACGCCAGGCTGGCGGGGGACACCAGCGCCCTCGTTGGCGGCCTCAAAGGCGACCAACTGCCGTTCACGCCCAAGCTGAGCCTGGGTCTCAATGGTGACTACAACTGGTCAATCGGCGACAAGCAGGCCTATGTCGGCGCGTCTCTGCGGGTGCTGGGCAAGCAGAGCGGCAGCTTCGACAACGATTACCGGACAGCGAACGGCCGCCAGCGCAGGATCGCGTCCTACGAGGTGGTCGACCTGCGCGCGGGGATTAATTTCGGCAAGGTCGAGCTCGAGGCCTACGTCAAGAACCTGACAGATTCCGACGGCAAGATTTCGACCAGCTCGGCGACGGCCAACGGCTTGCCGATCTATCCTGGCGGGGCGATCGGCACGGGCGTGATCCGGCCGCGCACGATCGGCCTCAGCCTGACGGCCGGCTTCTGATCCATGAGCGTCCTCGCCAGAGCCCCGCGCGACGAGGCGCAGGAAGAGGCCGGCGGCCTGCCTTCGCCCTACCTGCTGTTCCTGGGCGACACCGTCGAGGCGGGCTACGCCAAGACGGCGTTCGGTCTTCGCGACTGGGTCGGCGAGCGCTGTGTCGGCGAGTTCGTCTTGCCCGGCGCGCGAGTCAGCACCGGCCTGCCGCCGCTCGCGCCCGCTCAAGCGGTGGCGCAGGGCGCGCGAGGCTTGGTGATCGGCGTCGCCAACTCGGGCGGCGTGATCCCGCAGGCCTGGATCGGCGCTTTGATCGAGGCGCTGGACGCCGGACTGGACATCGTCTCCGGCATGCACGCCAGGTTGGCGGACATTCCGGCGCTCAAGGCTGCGGCCGAGCGCACCGGGCGCCGCCTGATCGATGTGCGCACCCCGCCGCCGGGCATTCCCGTCGGCTCGGGCAAGCCGCGCTCTGGCCGCCGCATCCTGACCGTGGGCACCGACTGCGCGCTGGGGAAGAAGTACGCCGCCCTGGCCATCACCCGTGGCCTCAGGGGGAGGGGGCTGGACGTCGACTTTAGGGCTACCGGCCAGACCGGCATCATGATCGCCGGCGCGGGCATGCCGATCGATGCAGTCGTCTCCGACTTCATCGCCGGCGCCGCCGAGATGCTGAGTCCGGCCGCTCCGCCTGACCATATCGACGTGATCGAGGGGCAGGGGTCTTTGCTGCATCCGGCCTATGGCGCTGTGTCGCTGGGTCTTCTTCAAGGCAGCCAGCCGGACGTCTTCGTCGTCTGCCATGAGCCGGGCCGCGTCGAGATCCTCGGACACGCAGGACACGCCACGCCGTCGATCGAGGCCGTGATCGAGGCCACGATCCTCCTGGGGCGCGCAACCCGTCCGGACATCCGTTGCGCCGGGATCAGCCTCAACACCGGCAAGCTGTCGCCCGAAGCGGCGCAGACCGAGATCGAGGCGGTGGCATTGCGGCTAGGACTTCCCGTGGCCGATCCGCTCCGCGGCGGACCGGCCTTCGAAGCGCTGCTGGACTCCTGCCTCGCATGAGCGGCCCGGCCGCACGGTGCGGTGTCGGCTGGTTCAGCCGCTGGCTGCTGCCGGGCCTGGCCTTCAAGGCCGCCGTGATTGGCGGCGGCTACGCGACGGGGCGGGAGATCGCCGAGTTCTTCCTCCCTGCCGGGCCATGGGGCGGCTTAGCCGGTCTGATTCTGGCGACGCTGATCTGGAGCGGCATGTGTGTGCTGACCTTTCTGTTCGCGCGGGCCAACGCGGCGCGGGATTATCGCGGCTTCTTCCAGGCGCTGTTGGGTAGCCGGTGGATCGCCTTCGAGCTGGCCTACGCCCTTTTCGTCGTCGTCGTCCTGGCGGTCTTCGGGGCCGCGGCCGGCGAGATCGGTCACGCGGTTTTCGGCGCGCCGCGATGGGCGGGGATGTCGGCCTTGCTGCTGGGCGTCACCGCCTTCGTCGCCTTCGGCAACACTCTCGTCGAGCAGTTGTTCGCCTGGGTCTCGATCCTGCTCTACGGCGTCTATGGCCTGTTCCTGATCCTCGCGCTCGGCGCGTTCGGTCATGACATCGGCGCCGCGTTCGCGGCGCCCGTCCACGTCGGAGCGGACGCCTTCGTCGGCGGCGCCACCTATGCTGGCTACAACATCATCGGCGCGGTGATCATCCTGCCGGTCACGCGCCACCTGCTCAGCGATCGCGATGCGGTGGCCGCCGGCCTGATCGCCGGACCGCTGGCCATGATCCCGGCCTTCGTCCTCTTCGTCTGCATGTGCGCCTACGCGCCCGAGATAGGCGGGGCGGCTCTCCCGTCCGACATCCTGCTGGACAAGCTCGACCTGCCGATCTTCCGCATGCTGTTCCAACTGATGGTCTTCGCGGCGTTGCTGGAGAGCGGCACAGGGGCGGTGCACGCCATCAACGAGCGGCTCGCCGGAGCCTTCCGGGCTAGGCTGGGGCGCGCGTTCGGGATCCGCGCTCGGGCCCTGTGCGCCCTGGTCTTGCTTGTCTTCTGCATGGTGCTGGCCGAGCGGATCGGGCTGGTCGGCCTGATCGCCGGCGGCTACCGCCTGCTGGCCTACGTCCTCATCGCGCTCTACGTCATTCCGCTGGCGGCTGTTGGCCTGGCCGGCCGCGTCCGACGTCCCGCCTTGCAACCGGAGGTCACATGATCAGCCTCGTCCTCGCCGCCGCGCTCGCCTCCGGAGCGGTGGTTCAGCCGCCCAGAGGCTTCGACGCCCATGTCGAGCAGCTGCGCCAGAAGGTCGGCGCGCCAGGCCTGTCGATCGCCATTGTCGACGAAGGTCAGACCGTGCTGGCCAAGGGCTGGGGCGTGCGCAGGCTTGGAAGCCCCGACAAGGTCGACGCGGACACCCTCTTCATGACCGGCTCGACCGGCAAGGCGGTCACCGTCGCGGCCCTGGCGACCTTGGTCGATGCGGGTAAGCTGTCCTGGGATGACAAGGTCACCGACCGTCTGCCGGGCTTTCAGATGTACGATCCGTGGGTCACGCGCGAGATGACCGTGCGCGACCTCTTGGTCCATCGCAGCGGCCTGGGCCTGGGGCAGGGCGACCTGCTGTTCGTGCCGCGCAGCAACATCCCGCGCGCCGAAGCCGTACGCCGCCTGCGCTATCTGAAGCCCGCCACCAGCTTCCGCAGCGGCTACGCCTACGACAACATCCTCTACATGGCAGCCGGCCAGCTCATCGAGGCGGTCACCGGCCAGACTTGGGAGGATTATGTCCGCGAGCACGTCTTCGCCGTCGCTGGCATGACGACCTCGACCACGGACGGCCGCCGCTTCCAGGTCGCAAACCGCGCCCAGCCGCACGCCCGCATGAACGGCGGTCTGCGGGGCGCCGGCGACCAGGAGGTCCTCGACGAGCGCGACGAGCTGGCGACCAGCGCCGCTCCCGCCGGCGGTCTGGCGGTCAGCGCCAACGACATGGCCAAATGGCTGAAGCTACAGCTTGCCCAAGGCGCCCTGCCCGGCGGCAAGCGTCTGTTCAGTGCGGCGCAGGGCCAGGCCATGTGGCGACCGACCGTGATCCAGCCGCTCGACGACGTCCCGCCCGGCATGGAGGCGACCAAGCCGACCTTCCAGACCTACGCGATGGGCTGGGAGGTCCAGGACTATCGGGGGACCCGGATCGTCTGGCACGGGGGCGCGGTGTTCGGCTTCAAGACCGCCGTGGTCTTGATCCCCGATCGCAATGTCGGCTTTTCGATCGAGCTGAACAGCGAGGACGGCGAGCTGGTCCGCGGCCTGATGTACGAGCTGCTGGACCACTATCTGGACCTCAAGCCCGAGCCCTGGACCGAGCGCTACATCGTCTACAAGAAGCAGCTGGTCGGCGGGGCGCTCAAGGCGCTCGGCGGCGCCCAGGCCAAGCCGGCCGGGGCGGGGCCCTCACTGACGGCGGCCAGGTATGCGGGGACCTACAGCGACCCCTGGTACGGCGACATCGCGGTCACGGAGAACGGTGGGGCCTTGCGCATCGACTTCAAGTCGACGCCGCGCATGGCCGGCAAGCTGGAGCACTGGCAGTACGACACCTTCATCACCCGCTTTGACGACAAGACGCTGGAGCCGGCCTACGTGACCTTCAACCTGGACGCCGACGGCGCCATCGAGCGAGTGACGATGAAGGCGGCTTCGCCAATCGCGGACTTCAGCTGGGACTATCACGACCTTCTATTCACGCCGAAGAAGCCCTGAGTAAATTTCTCCATATGGAGAAAAATCTCCATTCAGAGAAATTTGATTGCCATGTGTGGCCTTTATCGCTCAACTCGCTGACGGCTCGAGCAGCAGGCGAGGAGCACGTGAACCAGATCAGACCCGGACGACCGCAGCCGCCGCGCGAGTTGGCTGGGTCGCGTAATAGTCCGGCGGCGGACCTAGAGATTATGATGCGGCTTGAGGACAAGCCTCTTCCGACGGTCGAGGCGCTGGCGACGATGTTGGGCGTCTCGCCGACCACCGCCTTCCGGATCGTCGCGCGTTTCAAGCAGAGCGGCCTGCTCAAGATCGTCGACCGGGTGCGTCTGCCCATGACCGTCTGCAACTGCATCGCCGACCTGCAGACGCGACTGACGAATAGTCGCGACCTGAAACGCCTCGAGGCGCGCCTGCGCGACGATCCTTGCGTCTCGGCCGCCGCGGCTGTCACCGGCAAACACAGCTATCGCGTGACGGCCCTGCATGCCGACGCACAAGAGGCCAACATATGGTTCAGGGCGCTGCTCACCGAGCCGGCGGTGGTCGACGGTGTGCTGATCTTCTGCCGCCCGGTCATCGACCGCCAGCACTATGCCCGAGCCCTGGCGGGCGGCTTTGTCCCTGCGACGGACGGATAGGTCGAAAAACGCACCGCCCGCGTGTCAGGCCTCTCCAGGCGCCACAGGTGGCGCCGCTCTAGCGACGGACCTCGCCGTGAGGATGCCGTCTTTGGTCCGTCGCTTAGGGGTCAATGTCTGGCTTCTGGAGATGCGCCAACTGCCGTTCCTGGCGCGCTTGTTCCTTACACGCTGCTGAGCAGCAGGCTGGTCTCGCTGTTCTGGACACCGGGGGTTTCTCGCACGTGGCGCAGAACTCGGTCGAAGTCCTGTAGGCTGGCCGCGCGGATTTCGGCCACGAGGTCCCATGAGCCGTTGGTCGAGTGCAACGACTGCAGCTCGGGCAGGCCGCGCAGGCTGCGGATGACCGCGGTCGTCGACTTGCCCACGACCTCGATCATCATGATCGCCCGAACCGCGTCGTCATCCGCGTCCTGGCGCACCCGAATGGTGAAGCCAAGTACGGCGCCGCTGTCGAGGAGCCGGGTCAAGCGGTTTTCGACGGTTTGGCGGGAGACGCCCAACACGACGGCGAGCTTCGAGAGCGGCGCCCGACCGTCCTCGCGCAGCGCGCTGATCAGGCGACGGTCCAGATCGTCAAAGAGGTGCATTGGCAAAACTCATGATCGCAATATCAGAAGTGCCAAAACATCAGTCGATATGATAGCCTCTTTGGTCATCCCGTCCGGTATCGGCGCGCAACTAGACTGCTCGCAACGCTCAAACCGGAGGACTGCCTGTGCTTTTCATGGATGTCGACGCCGTCGTGAACCTCGTCGATCGGATCGGCCTGGAGACCGTCCTGACGGAGATGGCGGGGTATATCGAGGAGGACTACCGGCGCTGGGGCGCGTTCGAGAAGTCGCCGCGACTAGCGAGCCACTCCCCGGACGGCGTGATTGAGCTGATGCCCACCAGCGACGGCGAGGCCTTCGCGTTCAAATACGTCAACGGGCACCCGACCAATGTCGCCCGGGGGCTGCAGACGGTGGTCGGGTTCGGGGTGCTGGCCTCGGTGCGCACCGGCTATCCTGAGCTGATCGCCGAGATGACCATCACGACGGCGCTGCGCACGGCGGCGACCTCGGCCATGGCCGCGCGGCACCTAGCGCGGGACGACGCCAGCACGATGGCGATCGTCGGCCTAGGCGCGCAATCGGAGTTCCAGGCCCACGCTTTCCGCGCGGTGCTGGGCGTGCGCCGTCTGCGTGTCTACGATGTGGACCCGGCCGCGACGCGCAAGTTCATCGCCAACATGAGCGACCGTGGCTTCGACATCACGGTGGCCGGATCCCCCGCCGAGGCGGTCCTGGGCGCGGACATCGTCACCACGGTCACCGCCGACAAGGCCCGCAACCACATCCTGTCCGACAACATGGTCGGAGCCGGCGTGCACCTGAACGCCGTGGGCGGCGACTGCCCGGGCAAGACCGAGCTGCAGGCCGACATCCTGCGTCGGGGCGAGGTGTTCGTGGAGTTCGCGCCCCAGACCCGCATCGAGGGCGAGATCCAGCAGCTGGAGCCGGACTTCCCGGTCACCGAACTCTGGCAGGTGGTGTCCGGACAGGCGCCCGGCCGTCGCGGCGCGGACCAGATCACCATCTTCGACTCGGTCGGCTTCGCGATCGAGGACTTCTCGGCCCTGCGCTACCTGCGCGACCGGATGGTCGAGGCGGGGGACGGAGCGCGACTGAACCTGCTGGCCGCGCCGGAGGATCCGCGTGACCTCTTCGGCCTGCTGACGGCGCGGGAGTCGTCGGCGATATCCCTCGCCGTCTAGACACGGTCCGGTCCAACCTACGGGCGAAAGCGGCCGGCGCGGCTGCGCAGAGGGCGGGCATAGGGCGCCCGAGAATTTGGAAACTGCGGTTGCCAGACGGATGAGGGCGCCCGAGGACTGGACGCAACGATCAGAATGAGGGGGATCGGCCGGGCGGCGGAAAGGGCGTGCGTCTGAAACGACGAGGCTCGAACGCCGCGATGCAACGCCCGGGGCGTTGCGTCCGGTTAGGCCCTTGTCGGGGATGGCGCGGCGCCGATGAAGACGAACATCAGGGCAGGAGAGGCGAGGGCTGGGGACGAGCGTCGGGCGCGCCTGTCGGAGCTGGTGACGCGCCACCGGGACACGGTCGTCCGCTATTTCCGCCGCAAGGGCCTGGACCCCGCCGCGGCCGAGGACGGCGCCCAGGAGACCTTCATCCGCATCAGCCGGGTCGATCCGGGGGATCTCGTCAGCCCTGAGGCCTATCTCTTCACGGTCGCCTCGAACGTTTTCCTGGAGCGCGGCCGTCGGGCCAGGACGCGGCGCGAGGACCGGCACGTGCATATCGACACCGTCGAACTGATCGACAGCGAGCAGTCGCCCGCCCGCATCTTCGAAGGCCGGGAGGCCCTCGTCCGGCTGGCCAAGATCCTCGAGGAACTGCCGACGAGGACGAAGGAAGTTTTTCTGCTCAACCGAATGGACGGTCTGACCTACACTCAACTGGCGACGCGGTTCGGGGTGTCGGTGGGCACGATCGAAAAGCAGATGAGCAGGGCGCTCGGTCACGTTCGAGCGCGGATGGATCAGGATGCGTAAGCGCGGTTGGATTTTCGCCGGCGGGCCCAAGTCGCCCGGGATGGCCGGCCCGGACGCGGCGGCCGACTGGGTCGCGCGCCTGGCTTCAGACCAGCGCACCCACCAGGATGATCAGCAACTGCAGGGCTGGCTGGCGGCGGACAAGGCCAACGGGGCGGCCTTTGATGAGCATGCCCGGATCTTCAACGGGATCGGCGCCCTGGCGGACGACGCTGAGGCCCGCGCCATCTTGATGGGCGGCAAGGGCGCTCCGGCCAGGCGGTTCGACCGCCGGGCCCTGCTGGGCGGAGGGATCGCCGCGGCGGCGGCCGTGGTCACAGTGGCTGTGGTCGGGCCGGATCTGCTGCGCGGCAAGACCTATCGCACCGAGCCGGGCGAGCAGCGACGTCTGCGACTGGCCGACGGCTCGACGGTCATGCTCAACACCCAGTCGAAGCTGCGGGTGCGGTTCGACGGCGCCGAGCGTCGGCTGTTCCTGGACTACGGCCAGGCCTGGTTCCAGGTCGCCAAGGACGCCCAACGGCCGTTCCGGGTGTTCGTCGGTCAGGACGAGGTTCGGGCGCTGGGCACCGCCTTCGACGTCCGACGCGATGGCGAGCGTGCGACGGTGACGCTGGAGGAGGGGAAGGTCGCGATCTTCCGGGACGTGTCCAGCCAGCCGCTGCCGGCCTCCTCGGTCGCTGGCGGCACGTCGTCCAAGCTGGTGGCTGGTCCCGTGGCTCCGGCCGTCATCCTGTCGCCTGGCGACGAGGCGCGCCTGGTCCCGGCCGCCGCGCCGGCCGTCGCCGTTGTCGACCTGGCGCATGTCCAGGCTTGGCGGAGCGAACGGATCATTCTGGAATCGACGCCCCTGGGCGAGGCCGTGGAGGAGTTCAACCGCTACGGCGGGCCGCGCCTGGTGATCGCCGATCCCAACCTGACGGCCCTGCCGGTCAGCGGGGTGTTCCATACCGACCGGCCGAAGGCCTTCGCCGAGGCCGTCTCGGCCGCGTTCCCGGTCAAAACGTCGATCGGCGGTGACGGCCAGATCGTGCTGTCACGGCGCTAACTGTCGTGGCGCCTAAATTTTTTTGTCACGAAAGTTCGAGGCGCGATGGGGGGGAATTCCCTCCGATGCATCCCTGTCACTGAACGCTTGAGTTCGAGGGGGCACGGATGAAGACCATAGATCTACGCGGCATGCTGCTGGCGGGTTGCGCGGCGTTGGCCCTGGCGGGCGCGGCGACGGCGGTCCAGGCGCAGCCGGCGCGGGACTACGCCATTCAGCGGCAGGATCTGGCGTCGGCCTTGCGCGCCTATTCCCTGAAAAGCGGTCAGGACGTGATCTATGATCCGGCCCTGGTGCAAGGCAAGACCTCGCCCGGCGCCAGCGGTCGCCTGACGGACGAGGCGGCTCTGGAGGCCCTGCTGGCCGGCAATGGCCTGGGTGTGAAGCGCACGCCGGCCGGCGGCCTGAGCATCGTGCCGGGAGGCGAGGCCGACCGCCCCCAGACCGAATCCGCCGGGGGGCTGGGCGGCCCGGCGGCGGTCACCGTCGATGAAGTCATCGTCACCGCCGGCAAGCGCGCCGAGCGCCTGCAGGACCTGGCCGGCGGCGCCTCAGCGGTCACCGGTCAGCAGCTGAGGGCGGCCGGCGCGCAGAGCAATGCCGACTATCTGGGCCGGATCCCCGGCGTGGTGTTCAACGAGGGCACCTCGGGCCAATCGGCGGTCACCATCCGCGGCGTCGGGGCCACCGCCGGCATCGACCAGGGGCAGGGGCCGACCGGCTACTTCCTCAACGAAATTCCGCTGACCGAGCCCAGCTACGCCTCAGGCATCCCCGACGTAGACACCTTCGACCTGAACCGTGTCGAGGTGCTGCGCGGCCCGCAGGGCTCGCTGTTCGGCTCGGCCTCGCTGGGCGGCGCGATCAACTACATCGTTAACACCGCCGACGCCTCGGGCTACGACGCCGCGACCGAGACCACGGTTCGGCATATCGCGCACTCAGGCAAGGCCGGCTACGCCATGAAGGGCATGGTCAACCTGCCCATCGTCGCGGACAAGCTGGCCGTCCGCGTGGTGGGCTTCTCCCGCGAAGACGCTGGCTATATCGATAATCTGGGCGCGGGCACGACCAACACCCTGCAGGTCAACGGTGTCCGAGGCTCGGTCGTGTTCACGCCGACCGACCGCACGACCGTTTCGCTGCTCAGCCTGTACCAGCAGAACAAATCGGACGAGATCGCCACGGTGCAGAGCGCGTTCGGGCCGTATGCGCGGTCGACCATCCTGCCGGGACCAACTGACTACGACTTCGAGATCCATTCGCTGCGCCTGGACCACAAGTTCGGCTTCGCCAACCTGACGGTCCTGGCTTCGACCAACACCAAGGACCACACGTTGGACAGCGACGTGACCCGGTCCAGCACGCTGCGCACCTTCGCGCCGCACGGGGTGCTGTCGCGCGAGGTCATGCACACAAACATGAAGACGCTCGAAGCCCGGCTGGCCTCGGACGGAGACGGACCGTTCAAGTGGCTGATCGGCGGCATGTATTCCGAGACCAACACCGACGTCGCCACGCTCAGCAGCCTGCCGCAGGGCGCGAGCGTCCTGGCCTCGCGCTATAACGCCGCCCAGCTGCAGGGCGAGCTCTTCAACCGCACCTACAGCCATAGAGAGGGCGCGGAGAAGGCGCTGTTCGGCGAGGTCAGCTACGAGTTCCTGCCCAAGGTGACCGCCACGGTCGGCGGTCGCCTGTTCGACACCAAGTACTGGGTCGAGATCCAGCGCTACGGCATCAACTACGGCCTGACCGGCCAGACCCTGCCGCGCCGCAACGCGGGCGACGACGGCTTCGTGCCGAAGGTGTCGCTGGCCTGGCGGCCCAACCGCGACCTGACGGTCTATGCCCTGGCCAGCAAGGGCTTCCGGTTCGGCAATCCCAACACCGTCGTCGACCTGGCCGGCTTCAACACGCCGGCGGCCTGGGCCTCGGACTCGCTGTGGAACTACGAGCTGGGCGCGCACAGCGCCTGGCTGGACGGCAAGCTGCAGGTCGACGCCTCGGTCTACGACATCGAGTGGAGCGACATCCAGGTCCGCCTGGTCCGCCCGGGCGACAACCTGACCTATGGCACGAACGCCGGCGCGGCGCGGATCCGAGGCGTCGAACTGGCGCTGGTCGCCAAGCCGGCCATCGGCCTGACGCTGTCGTCGAACGTCACCTATCTGGACGCCAAGCTGACCGAGACGGTGACGACGGCCTCGCCGCCGCTGCTGGACGGCACGCGTCTGCCCGGCGCCTCGCCTTGGCAGATTTCGAACATGGCGACCTACCGCTTCGATGCACCGCTGGCGCCGACCCTGACGGTGTCGCACCGCTATCTGGCCAAGGCGCCGGAGACGTTGCAGGGGCCCAGCGTCAAGGTCGCCGGCTACAACCAGTTCGACGCGCGCCTGAACCTCAGCCTCGACACGGTCCACGTCGCGCTGTTCGCCACCAACCTCGCCGACAAGCGGGCCGTGGCGTTCGGCTATGGCTTGTCCAGCACCGGCACGGGGCTCAGCGAGTTCATCATCCGCCCCCGCACCGTGGGAGTCACGGTGAACTGGAAGCTGCGCTAGCGGCCCGACCTCGGCGTGCTGTCTCACGGCGCGCCGAGACTTTCCCCAACAGGACTTGAGGCGGGCGCATGGCCGGCGGACTTCGACTTGCACTGACGGTGGCCGCGATGGCGCTGCTGGGCGCCCTACCCGCCACCGCCGCGGCGGCGACGCCGATCGTCGCCAAGGACATCATGGGCCTGACGGACGTGTCAGACCCACAGATGTCGCCTGACGGCAAGCGCGTGGCCTATGTGGTCACGCCGACGCTATCGACCCAGCGGCCATCCCGGTCGGCGATATGGATCGCGCCCGTCGATCGCAGCGCGCCTCCCCATCGCCTGATCTCGGGCGCGCAGTTGGAGAGCAGTCCGCGCTGGTCGCCGGACGGGCGCGACGTGGCGTTCCTGTCCAACCAGGCCGATCCGTCGGCCGGCAAGATGGCCGCCAAGCAGATTTGGATCGCGCCGGCCGACGGCGGTCCGGCCCGGCGGCTGACGGCTTCGCTGACCGAGGTGCGCAACTTCTCGCGGTCGGCCGACGGCAAGGCCTTTGCCTATGTCGCGGGCGATCCCCGGACCGACCGGCAGAAGGCCGACGCCGCCGAGAAGCGCGACCAGGCGATCATTGACGACAAGGGCGAGTTGGGGCGTCTGTGGCTGCTGGACGCCGACGGTGGCGAGCCTCGCCGCATCGCGATCGAGGGCCGCAACATCGCCGACGCGCGGTGGTCGCCGGACGGCAAGCGGCTGTCCGCGCGCGTCGCCGACAGCACCGGCCTGAACGACTATTTCTACCATTCCGACGTCGTGATCATCGAGGCCGCGAGCGGCGCGGCCCGGACGGTGTTCCGCGAGGCCTCGGGTCCCGGCGAGTGGTCGCCGGACGGCAAGCGCTTGGCGTTCACCCAGCTGCGCGAGCAGTACATCGGCCTGCGCGCCTGGATCATCGACGTCGACAGCGATCGTCGCCTGCGGATCGGCGAGGACCACCATGGTTACGTCAATCACCTGGAGTGGGCCGCCGACGGCCGCTCCCTGCTGGCCCAGTCGTTCGAGAACACCCGCACCAAGCTGGTGCGGATCGACGCGGCGAACGGACAGATCAAGACCCTGCTGGCGTTTGACGGCCGGCTGACGGGGTTCAGCGCCGAGGGCGGCCGCGTGGCCATGGCCGGGGACACGCCGACCCGGCCCGACGATGTCTGGCTGTGGACGCCGGGCCAAGCCGCCGCCCAGCCCCTGACCGACCTCAATCCCCAGGCGCGCCAATGGACTCTGGGCCAGGTGCGCGAGGTCAGCTGGACCAGCACCAAGGACGGCCGCAAGGTTTACGGGACGTTGGTGACGCCGCCGGGTTATGTCGCCGGAACGCCGATCAAGACGGTGATCCAGGGGCACGGCGGTCCCGAGGGCTTCTGGTGGTCGGGCTGGCTGGGGAGCTGGCACGAGTGGGCGCAGATGTTGGCCACACATGGCTATGCGGTGCTGCTGCCCAATCCGCGCGGCTCGGACGGGCAGGACATCGGCTTCACCCGAGGCCCGATCAACGATTGGGGCGGCGGCGACTTCCAGGACGTGCTGGACGGCCTGGACATGCTGGTGGCCCAGAAGATCGCCGACCCGGCCCGCGTCGGCATCGGCGGCTGGAGCTATGGCGGCTTCCTCTCGGCCTGGGCGGTGACCCACAGCGACCGCTTCCGCACCGCCATCGTCGGGGCCGCGCCGGTCGACGTCTCGACCATGCTGCTGACGACCGACACGCCCGACTTCGTGGCCGGCTTCTTTTCGCGCACGCCCGAGAACCTGGCGCGGATGGACGCTTCGTCGCCCGTACGGTTCGTCGACCGGGTGAAGGTCCCGGTGCTGGTGCTGCATGGCGAACAGGACCGGCGGGTGCCGGTGACCCTGGGCCTGTCCTTTTACCGGGGCCTGCGCCTGCTGGGAAAGGACGCAACGATGGTCAGCTATCCGCGCGAACCCCACTGGACCTTCGAGCCCGCTCACCAGACCGACATCCAGGAGCGGGTGCTGGCCTGGTTCGACGCCCACCTGTGACGCCAACGAGGAACGAGATCATGTCCTGCACTGGAATGAATCGCCGAGCGGTGCTGGCTGCGGCGACGGCGGCCCTGGCCGCGCCGAGCCTCGCCCAGGCCAGGGCCGGGGGCGGAATCGTGGAGATGGGCGCGCGCGAGATGGCGGCCGCCCTGCGCCGCCGCGATCTCTCGTCCCGCGAGGTCATGACGGCGCATCTGGCCCAGATCGACCGGCTGAACCCGCGCTTCAACGCCATCGTCTCGCGCGTCGACGCCGGAACGCTGCTGAAGCAAGCCGCGGCGATGGACGAGGACGCGGCCGCCGGCCGGTTCCATGGTCCGCTGCACGGCCTGCCGCACGCGGTGAAGGACACCGCGCCGGTCAAGGGCATCCGCAGCACCCAGGGCTCGCCGATCCTGCGCGACAACATCCCTGTCGCCGACAGCCTAGTCGTGGAGCGGATGCGCAAAGCCGGCATGATCTTCATCGGCAAGACCAATGTCCCGGAATTCGCGCTGGGCTCGCACAGTTTCAATCCGCTGTTCGGGGTCACGGGCAACGCCTACGATCCGGGGCGGTCGGCCGGCGGCAGCACAGGCGGCGGCGCGGTCGCGCTCGCCTTGCGCATGATGCCTTTGGCTGACGGCAGCGACTTTGGCGGGTCGCTGCGCAATCCCGCCGGCTGGAACAACGTCTTCGGCTTTCGCCCATCGTTCGGTCGCGTGCCATCGGTCCCCAACAGCGACGTGTTCTGGCAAAACTTTGCCACGGCCGGTCCTATGGCGCGGCGCGTAGAAGACCTGGCCCTGCTGCTCTCGATGCAGGCTGGATCGGACCCGCGCTCACCGTTCTCGCTACGCGACGATCCGTCGATCTTCGCCGGATCCCTGGACCAGGATTGGAAGGGCAAGCGGATCGGTTGGCTGGGCGACCTGGGCGGCGCCCTGCCGATGGAGGCGGGCGTCCTCGACACCTGCGTGAAGGCGCTGGAGGCCTTCAAGACCATCGGCATGCAGGTCGAGGCGGCTAGCCTCTCGGAGCCAGCGGCCGACATGTGGCGCACCGCCGTCACGTTGCGCCACTGGTCTGTCGGCGCGGATCTGCAGGGCTTCTACGACGATCCGGCCAAACGCGCGCTGATGAAGCCCGAGGCGATCTGGGAGGTGGAGGGCGGCATGGCCCTGACAGCGCCTCAACTCGCGGCGGCCTCGATGGGTCGCACGCGCATCTATCAGGCGTTCCGCGCGGCGTTTGAGCGTTTCGATTTTCTGGTGTTGCCGACGGCCCAGGTCTTCCCATTCGAGAACGCTATGCGTTGGCCAAAGCAGATCGCTGGCGTCCAGATGGACAGCTATCATCGCTGGATGGAGGTGACCCTGCCGGCGACCATGGCCGGGCTGCCGGTGCTGGCTGTCCCCGCCGGTTTTGGTGGAAGTCGACGTCTGCCCATGGGCCTGCAGGTCATCGGTCCCAATCATGCCGACCTGGCGGTGCTCAAGCTGGGTCACGCTTACGAACAGGCCTCGCCCTGGATCGCCGCGACGCCGCCGGCCGCGCTGAACACCGTCGCGCGCGGTTGACAACCCCTTCCACCGTCTGGAACCCGCTGAACGATGAGCCATCCCTTTTCGACGTGGACGGACAACGACGTTGCAGATCTGATCGCCGCCTATCCCCTGGCTTGGATCGTCAGTAGTGGTCCTGTTGGCTTTCACGCCACGCCCTTGCCCTTGCTAGCCGATCTCGACGGCGAAGGACGCTTAGTCTCGCTGACCGGACATATGGCGCGCTCAAACCCCCAGGTCGCGGCGCTGGAGCAAGATGCAAGGGCGTTGGCGCTGTTCATGGGGCCTCACGGCTACATCTCGCCATCCTGGATGTCCGACCGAACACAGGCTCCGACCTGGAACTACGCCGTGCTGCGCATCGAGGTTCGGATTCGGTTTGGCGCCGTCACCGTTGATGAGGCTCTTGGTCGGCTTTCCAGCGCCATGGAGGCCCACCGATCGGAGGGCTGGTCGCATGACGAAATGGGGGAGCGTTTCCGCCGTCTCAGCCGTGGGGTGATGACATTTCGCGCCGATGTTGAGCGTCTGGACGGCCGCTTCAAGCTTGGCCAGGATGAGCGCGATGACGTCTACGCCGATATTTTGGCGGGTCTGGCTCCCGGTGACCTGGCGGACTGGATGAGGCGATTCAATCCTGACCGCTGACTGCGGCGAATGTCGCCTTCTCGGAGGTGAACCAAGGTCCGCCATGACGCAATGGTGCCTTTTGAGCACCGGGGAGCGCGCCAATAGCATCTGTCCATGCAGAAGCGGCTTTGCTCATCTACTTCAGGGTCTAGCTGTTCCCGATCGTGGGGCGGAGAGGGAGTCTGGCAGATGGCGCGAATGGGAATGGAGGCGGTGTCGGGCGTGGTGCTGGCCGGCGTATTGGCCTTAGCGGTCGCCAGCGGGGCGCAGGCGCGATCTGATCAGGACAAGCTGATCCCGGTTCTCAACGCCGGCGCCAAGACCCTGAACTTCGACTGGCCGATGATCCGAATCGGCGCCGGCGAGTACGCCGAAGGCCCCACCGGGGTCACAGTCTTCACCTTCGGCCGCAAGGTGCTGGGCGCGGTCGACGTGCGCGGCGGCGGGCCGGGCACGGTCAATGCAGACTATCTGCGCTTGGGCTACAATTATCCGGAGCTGGACGCGGTCGTGTTCGCGGGCGGCTCCTGGTACGGGCTGGAGGCGGCCACGGCCGTAGAGACCGCGCTGAAGGACGACGGCGTCCGTGACGGTGACGCCTTCACCGACGAGCCCAACATCGCCCTGACCGTGGGCTCGATCATCTACGATTTCGGTCCGCGCCGTCTGAACGAGATCTATCCTGACAAGCGCCTGGCCCAGGCGGCCTATCGCGCCGCGCGGCCGGGGATCTTCCCGCAGGGCGCCGAAGGGGCGGGGCGCTTCGCCAAGACGGGCAGCCTGTTCGGCTGCAACGCCTATTCGGGCCAGGGCGGGGCCTACAAGCAGATCGGCGACATCAAGATCGCCGCCTTCACGGTGGTCAACGCCCTGGGTGTGGTGACCGACCGCCAGGGCAGGGTGGTCTCTTGCTATCCGGGCGCGTCGTGGCCCAAGGTCGGCGCGCTGAAGTCGTCCGACCTGATGCAGGCCTTCCCCGACAGCTACAAGGAGACCTGGACCGGTCCCGAGGGGCAGGCCTCGCGCAAGAACACCACTATCAGCCTGATCGTCGTGAACCAGAAGATGGATCCGGCCGAACTGCAGCGCCTGGCCGCCCAGGTCCACACCTCGATGGCCCGCGCCCTGCAGCCGTTCGCGACCATGGCCGACGGCGACGTGCTCTACGCCGTCTCGACGGCCGAGTATGACGGCCCAGCCAAGATGAACAGCCCGTCGCTGGGCGTGGCGGCGTCCGAGGTGATGTGGGACGCGATCCTCAACTCCCAACCGGTCCAGCCCCAGGCGCCCAAGGTTGACGCCAAGGCCATGCCCAAGGCCGACGTGCTGGCCAGCTTCGCGGGCGACTATGTCTTCAGCCAACGGGTGACCGTGAAGGTGTCGGCCGAGGGCGGCAAGCTGATGGCCCAGGCCACTGGCGCGCAGGACGCCTATGTCATCGGCCGCAAGGCGGCGGTGGAGCTGCAACCGGTCTCGGCCAGCGTCTTCACCATTCCAGGCCGCTATCCGCTGACCATCGACTTCTCGACGCCGGGCAAGCTGGTCTTCAACCCCGGCCACTGGCAACAGACCGGCGTCCGCCGCTGATCTGACGCCCTTCCACCGCAACGACGACACGAACGCGCCGGCGGCTTTCGCCGGCGCGCAGGGAGTTCTTATGCCCGCGACGGCCCCCTTCGACTGGAACGATCCGCTCGCCCTGGACGCCCAGCTGAACGACGACGAGCGGATGATCCGCGACCAAGCCCGGCGTTTCGCCGAGGCCGAGCTGGCGCCGGGCGTCATGTTGGCCGCGCGCGAAGGACGGTTCGACCGCGCCATCATGCGAGGTTTCGGCGAGATGGGCCTGCTGGGCATGACCCTGCCGATCGAGTACGGCGGTTCCGGGGCCAGCCACGTGGCCTATGGCCTGGCGGCGCGGGAGGTGGAGCGGGTGGATTCCGGCTACCGCTCGGCGCTGAGCGTGCAGTCGTCGCTGGTGATGCATCCGATCCACGCCTATGGCTCGGAGAACCAGCGCCTGCGCTGGTTGCCCGGGCTGGCGGCCGGGGAGCTGGTGGGCTGCTTCGGCCTGACGGAGCCCAACCACGGCTCGGACCCTGGCGCGATGGAGACCCGCGCCGTCGCCGTCGATGGCGGCTATCGCCTGAACGGCGCCAAGACCTGGATCACCAACGCCCCGATCGCCGACCTGGCGGTGGTCTGGGCCAAGCTGGAGGGGGTGATCCGCGGCTTCGTGGTCGAGCGCGGGGCGACGGGTTTCTCGACGCCCGAGATCCACGGCAAGCTGGCTCTGCGCGCCTCGGTCACCGGCGAGATCGTGCTGGACGACGTCTTCGTGCCGGCGGACTGCCTGCTGGAAGGCGCGAACGGTCTGTCGGGTCCCTTCGGCTGCCTGAACAAGGCCCGTTTCGGCATCGCCTGGGGCGCGCTGGGCGCAGCCGAGGCCTGCTGGACGACGGCGCGGTCCTATGTGCTGGAGCGCAAGCAGTTCGGTCGCCCGCTGGCCGCCAACCAGCTGATCCAGCGCAAGCTGGTCGAAATGCAGATCGAGATCGCCCTGGGCCTTCAGGCCGCCCTGCGCGTCGGGCGGCTGCTGGACGAGGGCGACTGCTCGCCCCAGGCCATTTCGCTGATCAAGCGCAACAGTTGCGGCAAGGCCTTGGAGGCCGCGCGGATGGCGCGCGACATGCTGGGCGGCAATGGCGTCTCCGACGAGTTTCCGGTGATGCGCCACATGTGCAATCTCGAGGCGGTCAACACCTACGAGGGGACACACGACGTGCATACGCTGATCCTGGGCCGCGCCCTGACCGGACTGCAGGCCTTCAGCTGATGGCCGGGGCGCTGGACGGCGTTCGGGTCCTGGACCTCAGCCGGGTGCTGGCCGGGCCGTGGGCGACCCAGATCCTGGCGGACCTGGGCGCGGAGGTGATCAAGGTCGAGCGGCCGGGCGAGGGCGACGACACCCGCGCCTGGGGCCCGCCCTTCGTCGGCGAGGGCGAGGACCGGCAGTCGGCCTATTTCCTGTCGGCCAATCGCGGCAAGCGCTCGATCTGCGTCGACCTGGCCGCGCCGGAGGGGCAGGGGATCGTCCGCCGCCTGGCCCAGCGCGCCGATGTGGTGGTCGAGAACTTTAAGGTCGGGGCCCTGGCGCGCTACGGCCTGGACTGGGAGAGCCTGTGCCTGCTCAATCCGCGTCTCGTCTATTGCTCGATCACGGGCTTCGGCCAGGACGGGCCCTACGCCCAGCGGCCAGGCTACGATTTTCTGATCCAGGCCATGGGCGGGCTGATGAGCGTGACCGGCGCCCCGGACGGACCGCCGATGAAGGCGGGCGTGGCGCTGGTGGACATCCTGACCGGCCTCTATGCCTGCAACGGCATCCAGGCGGCGCTGCGCCATCGCGACCGGACGGGGCAGGGGCAGCGAATCGACATCGCCCTGCTGGATTGCCTGATGGCCTCGATGGCCAACCAGGCGCTGAGCACCCTGGTGACCGGCCAGGACCCGCCGCGCCTGGGCAACGCCCATCCCAGCATCGCGCCCTACGACGTTTTCCCGACGGCCGACGGCCACCTGATCCTGGCGGTCGGCAACGACGGCCAGTTCGCGCGGCTATGCCAGGTGCTGGGCGCGCCGGAGCTGGCCAGCGACCCGGCCTTCGCGACCAACGCGGCCCGAGCGGTCAACCGACCGGTCCTGACCGAGCGGCTCAACGCCCTGCTGGCCGCGCGGACCTGCGCCGACTGGCTGGCGCGGCTGGAGGCGGCCAATGTCCCGGCCGGACCAATCAACGGCCTAAGCGCGGCCTTCGACGATCCGCAGACCAAGGCGCGGGGGCTGCGCATCGAGGTTCCGCACGCGAGACTAGGCAAGGCGCCCGGCGTGGCCTCGCCGCTGCGGTTGTCGACGACGCCGCCGGCCTACGAGCGCGGGCCGCCGGTCCTGGGCCAGGACACCGGCGCGGTGCTGGGCGAAATCCTGGGCCTGGACGCGGCGGAAATCGCGGCCTTGTTCGTCGCCGGTGTCGTCGCCGGAACACGCTGAGGCGTGGTGCGCGAAAACCACCACCATCGTCGCTGTTGGCACCTGCGGCGGTGCGAGACGGTGACATACGATCACCAAACGTCGAACGAGGGGGAGCGTCGTGCTGGAAGCCAAGGACGGATTTGTCTGGGGGACCTCCGACCGCAAGGATCCGGCCGCTCTGGCCTCGGTGCGCGACCTGTACGGCGGGACGCTGTTTCCCGACGAGCAGATCGAGACCTGCCGTCACAGCGAGCGCCTGTTCCCGACCCGCACGGTCCACAAGGGCGATCGTCCCGCGTCGGTCCTGCCTTCCCGCCGTGAGCCGTTTCCGGACCTCAGCTTCGAGTCCGTCGGCAAGCGCTGCGACCTCTACGACTATGTCTCGCGCAATCGCACCACCTCGCTGCTGATCCTCAAGGATGGCGAGATCGCCTTCGAGCGCCACCAGTTCGGCAACACGCGCCAGACGCGCTGGATGTCGATGTCGATGGCCAAGTCGTTCAGCGCCACCCTGGTGGGCGCGGCGATTCAGGACGGGCTGATCAGCGGGCTCGAGGATCCGCTGACCGTCTATCTGCCCGAACTCAAGGGGACCAGCTACGAGGGCGTCAGCGTCCGGGCCCTGCTGCAGATGAGCTCGGGGGTGTTCTGGACCGAGGATCAGACCGATCCCAACTCGACCCGCCGCGCGATGCTGGAGCTGCAGATCGGCCAACAGCCGGGAGCGATCCTCGACTATATGGGCCGGCTGCCGCGCATATATCCGCCGGGCGAAGTCTTCACCTACAGCACCGGCGAGACCCATGTGGTCGGGGCGCTGCTGCGCGCCGCCGTCGGCAAGCCGGTGGCCGAGTATCTGTCCGAAAAGCTGTGGTCGCGCCTGGGCATGGAACAGGACGCCGAGTGGTGGCTGGAGTCGCCGGACGGGCTGGAGGTGGCCGGCAGCGGCCTGACCGCGACCTTGCGCGACTACGCCCGTTTCGGCCTCTTCATGCTGGCCGATGGTGTCGTCGACGGTCAGCGGATCCTGCCCGAGGGCTGGGTTACGGAAGCGACTTCGCCGCGCGTGCTCGGCGGCCAGCCAGTCAACTACGGCTTCATGTGGTGGCCACAGCCCTCGCGCGCGGGGACCTTCGAGGACGGCGCGTTTCGGGCCGGCGGCATCTTCGGCCAGTACATCTACGTCAATCCGGCCAACCAAGTGGTGATCGTCGTGTGGAGCGCGCGGTCCAAGCCGCTCGGCGCTGACGCCATCCCGGACGTCGACTTCTTCAATGCCGTCGTCGAGGCCCTGAAATGAGCCGTCCGTCCTCTGAGACCTCCCTCGGGCACCCCAAGGGCCTGGCCTTCATCGTCTTCACCGAGGCGTGGGAGCGGTTCTCGTTCTATGGCATGCAGGCCCTGCTGGTGCTGTACATGACCGGCAAGCTGCTGCACCCGGGCACGATCGAGGAAGTGGTCGGCTTCGCGGGCTTTCGCGTCGTGCTGGAGGGCGTGTTCGGCCATCTCAGCACCCAGGCCCTGGCGACACAGGTCTTCGGCCTGTACGGTGGGCTGATCTACCTGTCGCCGGTGCTGGGCGGGCTGGTCGGCGACCGGCTGCTGGGCCGGGGCCGGGCCGTGACCCTGGGCGCGATCGTGATGGCGATCGGCCACTTTCTCATGGCTTTCGAGGCGGCGTTCCTGCTGGCCCTGAGCGCGCTGATCGTCGGCTGCGGCCTCCTGAAGGGCAACTTGGCCGCCCAGGTCGGCGACCTCTATGTCAAGGACGACGCCCGCCGCGACCGGGCCTTCTCCATCTACTATTTGGGCATCAATGTCGGCGCGTTCGTCGCGCCCCTGGTGTGCGGCACCCTGGGTGAGCTCTACGGCTGGCACTACGGGTTCACGGCCGCGGGGATCGGTATGGTCATCGGGCTGGGGGTCTATCTCTACGGTCGCCGCTACCTACCGGCCGATGTCATCGCCCGCGGCGACGACGAGAGCGCCCGCCTGACGCGCGATGACGTTCCGGTGCTGGCGGGCCTGGCCGTGGTGCTGCTGTCGGCGACCCTATTCTGGACGGCCCAGTCGCAGGTTTGGAACACCTATCCGCTGTGGGTGCGCGACCATCTTGACCGCCACTTCCTGTTCGGCCTGACCATCCCGGTCACCTGGTTCCAGTCGGTCGACACCTTCGCGGTGCTGGCCATGGCCCCGCTGTCCCTGTGGCTGTGGCGCTGGCAGGCCGCGCGGGGGCGCGAGCCGGGCGATCTGCTGAAGATGGCCACTGGCTGCGCGGTGTTCGCCCTGGCTTGCGTCTGGCTGGGCCTGGCTGAGGCGACCTCGGGCGGACGGCCCGTGGCGGTGGCCTGGGCCTTCGCGTTCCATTTCACATGCGCGGTCGGGTATCTCTATGTCGCGCCGATCGGCCTGGCCCTGTTCTCGCGCGCCGGACCGCCGGCCGTGAACGGCATGATGATCGGCGTCTACTACCTGTCGCTGTTCGCCGGCTCGGTGGCCAGCGGTTGGCTGGGCCGCTTCTACGAGACCCTGACCCGCTCGCAGTTCTGGCTGCTGCACGCCGCCGTCGTCGGCGCCGGGGCGGTGATCTTGCTCGTGCTCAAGCGTCCGCTGACCCGCGCCATGCGCCTGGCGCCGCGCTGAGTCTCACCCCTTAGTCCGGGAGTAATTCGATGACCCTTCGCAACCACGACCTGGCGGAGCTGCGCCGTCTCGACGTCGCCCACCACCTGCCGGCTCAGCAGGACTACCGGGCGCAGGCCGAGGCCGGCGGCAGCCGCATCATCGTCCGCGCCGAGGGCTGCGAGATCTTCGACGCCGAGGGCGGGGCGCTGCTGGACGCCATGGCGGGGCTGTGGTGCGTGCAGGTCGGCTATGGCCGCCAGGAGTTGGTCGACGCCGCCGCCGAGCAAATGCGCGAGCTGCCGTTCTACAACACCTTCTTCAAGACCGCCGCGCCGCCGACCGTGCTGCTGGCCGCCAAGCTGGCCGAGCTGATCGGCGGCGACCTGCGGCACGTGTTCTTCAACAATTCGGGCTCGGAGGCGATCGACACCATCATCCGCATGGTCCGCTACTACTGGCAGGTGAAGGATCAGCCCGAGCGTACCGTGCTGCTCGCGCGGACCAACGCCTATCATGGCTCGACCATCGCCGGCGTCAGCCTGGGCGGCATGGCGGCGATGCAGAAGCAGGGCGGGCCCTGGCTGCCGAACATCGAGCACGTGCTGCAGCCCTACAGCTTCAACGAAGGCTTCGGCGAGGACCCGCAGACTTTCGCCGATCGCGCCGTGGCCGCCGTCGAGGAACGGATCCTGGGGGTCGGCCCCGAGAAGGTGGCCGCCTTCATCGGCGAGCCGGTGCAGGGGGCGGGCGGGGTGATCATTCCGCCGGCCGACTACTGGCCGCGCATTGAGGCGCTGTGCCGTAAGTACGGCATCCTCTTGGTCTGCGACGAGGTGATCTGCGGCTTCGGGCGGCTCGGGACCTGGTTCGGTCACCAGCACTATGGCGTGAAGCCCGACTTGATCTCGATGGCCAAGGGCTTGTCCTCGGGCTACCTGCCGATCAGCGCCGTGGCGGTGGCGACCCACATGGTCGAGGCTTTTCGCGAGGCCGGCGGGCCGTTCGTCCATGGCTACACCTATTCCGGCCACCCGACGGCGGCGGCCGTGGCGCTGAAGAACCTGGAGATCATGGAGCGGGAGAAGCTGATCGAGCGCACCGCCGCCGCGACCGGACCCCGCCTGGCCGCCGCCCTGGCCGACCTGGGCGACCATCCGCTGGTGGGCGAGGTGCGCTCCATCGGCCTCCTGGGCGCGGTCGAGATCGTCGCCGAGAAGGGGACCAATTCCCGCTTCGGCGGCAAGGAAGGGACGGCAGGGCCGATGGTCCGCGACCTCTGCATCGAGCGCGGCCTGATGGTGCGGGCCGTGCGCGACACCATCGTCATGAGCCCGCCGCTGGTTGTCTCGCCCGAGCAGATCGACCGCATCGCCGCGATCCTGCGCGAGGCCCTGGACGCCGCCGAGCCGAAGCTGCGCGCCGGCTGACCTTCTCCGTAACCCTAAAACTCTCGGAGCCTGGGCCCGGGCGCCCCGTCGTCCGGGCCTTTCTTTTGGGCGCCGACGGTCAAGCGGCAGGCGCCGGGGTCTTGGCGGCCGGGCGTCGGGCGGCCCAAACCCAAGCGTCGCCGGGCTTGTGGATAACTGGTGCGCGGCAAGCACCACTCGCGGCCCTTTTGGCGTCTGGCCGCTCCCAGTCGCCGACCGATGATCGGTCATCGATTTTTCGCAAATCCGTCGCCCGGTCGGAAACGGCGGCGGAAGCGGGCCGAACCGCTTTAGGAAGGGGGAGTGCGAATGTTGACCCAGACCCGTCGTCTCAAGACCGCGCTGATGCTGGCCGTCGCGCCGATCGCGCTGTGGGCCGTTCCAGCCCTGGCGCAGGCGCAGAACGACCCCGCCGTCCTGGAGGAGGTGATCGTCAGCGCCAACCGCCGCGACCAGGCCCTGACCAAGGTGCCGGCCTCGGTGGCGGTGTTCACCCAGGAGAAGCTGGACGCCCAGGGCGTGAAGTCGATCGACGACATCGCCGTGCTGACCCCGGGCCTGAACTTCACCCGCGGCAGCCAGTTCACCGGTTCCAACACCCAGATCTCGATCCGCGGCATCGCCTCGACCGTCGGGGCTGCGACGACCGGCATCTATATAGACGACGTGCCGATCCAAGCACGTTCGGTGGGCTTCTCGACCTCGAACACCTATCCCAAGGTATTCGACCTGCAGCGCGTCGAGGTGCTGCGCGGGCCCCAGGGCACGCTGTTCGGCGCGGGGTCGGAAGGCGGCGCGGTACGCTTCATCACGCCCCAGCCCAGCCTGTCGGGCTACAGCGCCTATGGCCGCTCGGAGCTGTCGTTCACCGAGGGTGGCGATGCCAACTACGAGGCCGGCTTCGCCCTCGGCGGTCCGGTGGTCGAGGACAAGCTGGGCTTCCGGGCCAGCGCCTTCTATCGCCGCGACGGCGGCTGGATCGACCGCGCCGACCCGCTGACCGGCAAGGTTGCCGAGGAGAATTCGAACCACCAGGAAACCACGGCTTTCAAGGCCGCCTTCACCTGGGCCCCGAACGCCCAGTTTCAGGCGACGCCGCAGATCTACTATCAGAAGGTCGAGACCGGAGACACGGGCGCCTACTGGGAGAGCCTGTCCAAGCCGGGCGACAGCGACTTCAAGAGCGGCGGCGCCCAGGCCCAGCCGACCAAGGATACCTTCGTCCTGCCGTCGCTGAACCTGCGCTACGACTTCGGCGCGGCCCAGCTGATCGCCACCACGGCCTATTTCGACCGCAAGGCTGTCGAGCATCGCGACTACACCAATTTCGACATCGGCCTGCTGCTGCCGACCTCGCCATATCCGTTCCTGCCGGGGCAGGTGGCGACCGGCTATATGGGCGACCGTCAGAAGATCTTCACCCAAGAAGTCCGCCTGGAATCGCACCAGCCCGACGCGCGGCTGGACTGGGTGGTCGGCGGCTTTTTCAGCGACGATCGCCAGACCGCGACCCAGAAGAACCAGGACGCCTTTTACGAGCCGATGCTGATCAGCCTGTATGGCCTCAGCTTCGCCGACCTGGGCACGGCCTATCTGCCGGGCAACCTTGTCTATGACAGCCTGACCAAGAGCAAGACGCGCCAGATCGCCGGTTTCGGCCAGGTCGACTTCAAGGTTACCGATCGCCTGACCGCCACGGCCGGCGTGCGGGTGGCCGAGACCAGGGTGGATCACCAGCAGGTGGCCTCGGGCTTCTGGGCCGATGCGGGCGGCATCAACAGCACCGGGACCAAGACCGAGACCTCGGTGACGCCCAAGTTCGGCCTGGCCTTTCAGGCCGACCCGGCCACCTTGCTCTACGCCTCGGCGGCCAAGGGCTTCCGTCCGGGCGGCGCCCAGACCGCCGTGCCCCAGGGCCTGTGCGGCGCGGATCTGACGTCGCTTGGCCTGTCCGGCTCGCCGACGACCTACGAGTCCGACAGCGTCTGGTCCTACGAGGCCGGCGTGAAGAAGGGCTTCGGCGGCGGTCGCATCCAGACCGAGGCCAATGTCTATATGATCGACTGGAACAACATCCAGCGCTGGGTGGACCTGCCCAGCTGCGGCTCTGGCTTCATCCGCAACGCCGGCTCGGTGACCAGCAAGGGCTTCGACTTCGCCGTCCAGGGCAAGGTCACCCCGAACCTGACCCTGGGCGTGACCCTGGGCTACACCCACGCCGAGTTCAACGAGACGATCGGCGTCGGCGCGACCGCCCTGATGGTCGCAAAGGGCGACTCGGCCCTGGATGGGCCAGGCTTCACCTACACGATCTCGGGCCAGTACGACTTCACCGTGCTGGGTGGGCGTGACGCTTATGTGCGGGCCGACTATTCGCACGCCGGGGCCGAAAAGGATCCGAACCTGGCCGTCTTCGGTGTCAATCCGCAGGACACGCCGGCGCCGGCCACCGACCTTCTGGACATGCGCGCAGGCCTGAAGATCGCCGATGTCGAGGTCTCGCTGTTCGCCAAGAACCTGACCAACGAGCATGCCGGTCTCAGCCGTCTGCAGCTGTTCGCCGGTTCGCCGCTGATCACCAACTCGACCTTCCGTCCCCGGACGGTCGGCCTGACGCTGAACTATCGGTACTGAGCGACCTGGGACGGCGAGGGGGCTTGCCCTCTCGCCGTCCGCAAGGTTTGCGCCGACGCTGAATCCGGCGACAAAGGAGGCCGGCGGCGGCGTTGGCGCGAGCGGAGAGTACAGGCATGACCCACGACAAGGACGGATCCTTCGAGGAGCCCTTGTCGGCCTTTCCGTCCCGCCGGGCCCTGCCGCCGTTCGCGGCCCTGCGGGCCTTCGACGCGGTGGCGCGGCTGGGCGGGGTGCGAAAAGCGGCCGAGGCGCTGGACCTGGATCACGCCGTGATCAGCCGCCACCTGCGCGCCATCGAGACCTGGACCGGCGCGACCCTGATCGAGCGCACCCGGACGGGCGTGACGCTGTCCGAGGAAGGGCTGCGCTATCACCGCAAGATCGCCGCCGCGATCGACTCCATTGCCGCCGCGACCCTCGATCTGATGAAGCAGGGTGACAACAGCCGGCTGCAGATCTGGTGCATTCCGGGTTTCGCCTTCCTGTGGCTGATGGGCCGGCTCGGCGCCTTCCAGGGCGCGAACCCGGGGCTGGAGGTCGAGCTGCGGCCGACCGATTCCGGACCCGACTTCGGCCGGCACGAGGCCGATATCGACATCCGCTACGCCCCGACCTACGGCCCACCGTTGGTGCTGGCCCCGAACGTACGCACGGTGCAGATCGACACGCCGGCGGTGATCCCGCTGGCCAGTCCGGCGTACCTGGCGCGGGCGCCGAAGATCCGGAAGGCGGCGGACTTTCTCGATCACCCGCTGATCCACGAGGAAAGCTTCGAGAACTGGCGGGCCTGGCTGATCGGTCACGGCATGACCGACGTCGCCGAGGTGGCGGGGCAGCGCTTCTGGCAGGCGCACCTGACAGTCGACGCGGCTCGGCGTGGGACCGGGATCGTGCTGGCCAACCACTTCCTGGCGCGCGACGACCTGGCCAGTGGCCGGCTCGTCGAAGTCACCGGCGACGACGGCCCGTTCGAGCGCCTGACCCTGGGGTCGTACTTGCTGGCGGCCCGCGCCGACCGCTGGAACGCCCCGCCGGTCGCGCGTTTCCGGCACTGGATGCTAGGCCTGGTGGCCGGCGAACTGTCCGGGAGCTGATCGCGCCCTGGTGACATGCGCGCACCGGCGAGGACCCGGTTGGCGGCTCCCGGCCCAGGGGCGCGACTGCGAGGTTCGGGGCCTGGAATAGACCGCCGGGGACCCCATGAGCCTGAACGCCGATCTTCAGTCGCGCCGCGCCGCCGCCGTGCCTCGGGGCGTGGCCAACGCCACGGCCGTCTTCGCCGCCCGCGCGGCCAACGCCGAGATCTGGGACGTGGAAGGCCGGCGCTTCATCGACTTCGCGGCCGGTATCGCGGTGCTGAATGTCGGCCACCGCCACCCCAAGGTCATGGCCGCCGTCCAGGCTCAACTGGACGCCTTCACCCACACCGCCTTCCAGGTGCTGCCCTACGAGCCTTACATCGCCCTGGCCGAGCGGCTGAACGCCCTGGCCCCGGTCGAGGGCGAGGCCCAGACCATCTTCTTCACCACCGGCGGCGAGGCCGTCGAGAACGCGGTGAAGATCGCTCGCCGCGCCACCGGCCGCTCGGCCGTCATCGCCTTCTCGGGAGCCTTCCACGGCCGTTCGCTGCTGGCCATGGCCCTGACCGGCAAGACCGCGCCCTACAAGACCGGCTTTGGCCCCATGCCGCCCGAGATCTATCACGCGCCGTTCCCGGGGCCGGTCTCGGGCCTGACGGTCGAGGAGAGCCTGAAGGCCCTGGACCGCCTGTTCTACGCCGACGTCGAGGCCGCGCGCGTGGCCGCCATCATCGTTGAACCGGTGCAGGGCGAGGGCGGCTTCCATGTCGCGCCGCCGGAATTCCTGCGCGGCCTGCGCCAGGTCTGCGACGCCCACGGCATCCTGCTGATCGCCGACGAGATCCAGACCGGCTTCTCGCGCACGGGCCGCACCTTCGCCGTCGAGCATTCGGGCGTGAAGCCCGACCTGCTGACGGTGGCCAAGGCCCTGGGCGGCGGCTTTCCGCTGGCCGGCGTCATCGGCCGCAAAGCGGTGATGGACTCGGTCGATCCGGGCGGCCTGGGCACCACCTATGGCGGTTCGCCCCTGGCCTGCGCCGCCGCGCTGGCGGTGCTGGACATCGCCGAGGAGGAACACCTGAATGACAAGGCCGTGGCCTTGGGCCAGCAGTTGTCGCGCCGCATCGACGCCTTCGCCGCCCGCAATGACCTGGCGCCGATCTCGCCGGCGCGGGGGCAGGGGGCCATGGTCGCGTTCGACGTGCTGGACGCGCCGGGCGGCGGGCCGGACGGCGCCCGCGCCAAGCGCGTCGCCGCCCGCGCCCTGGACCTGGGTCTGGTCGTCCTGACCTGCGGCTCGCATGGCCAGACGGTGCGGATCCTGGCCCCGCTGACCGCCGCGCGGGATCTGATCGACGAGGGGCTGGACCTGCTGGAACAGGCGCTGGCGGAGGAAGCCTGATGGCCAAGCGCGAGAACGGGCGGCCGCCCGCGCTGTCTCGGCCGACCCTGTGGCGCGAGGCCGCCTTGGTCGGCGGCGTCTGGACGCGGGGCGATATCAGCCTGGCGGTCACCGACCCCGCCACGGGTCAGGTGCTCGGCCATGTCCCGAACCTGCCGGCCCGGGTGGTGCTGCACGCCGTCGAGGCCGCGCACCGGGCCTTGCCAGCATGGCGCGCCGAGACCGCCAAGGCGCGGGGCGCACTGCTGCGGCGCTGGTCCGAACTGATCCTAGCCAACCAGGAGGACTTGGCCCGCATCATCTCCAGCGAGCAGGGCAAGCCCTTGGCCGAAGCGACCTCGGAGGTCCGCTCGGCCGCCGCCTATGCCGAGTGGTTCGCCGAGGAAGCCCGCCGCGCCTATGGTGAGGTGATCCCCGGCCACCTGACCGACAAGCGCCTGCACGTGATCAAGACGCCGGTAGGCGTGGTCGGAGCGATCACGCCCTGGAACTTCCCATCCTCGATGGTGACCCGCAAGCTGGCGCCGGCCCTGGCGGCTGGCTGCGCCGTGGTGCTGAAGCCCTCGGAGTTGACCCCGTTCTCGGCCCTGGCCCTGGCCGCCCTGGCCGAGGAGGCCGGCGCGCCGCCGGGCGTCATCAACGTGGTCACCGGCGACGCCGCGCCGATCGGCGATGTGCTGGTCGAGGACCCGCGTGTGCGCAAGCTGACCTTCACCGGCTCGACCGCCGTCGGTCGCCAGCTGGCCGGCCGCTCGCTGGCCAACCTCAAGCGCGTGTCGCTGGAGCTGGGCGGGAATGCGCCGTTCATCGTCTTCGAGGACGCCGACATCGAGGCGGCGGTCGAGGGGGCAATGATCGCCAAGTTCCGCAACGCCGGCCAGACGTGTATCTGCGCCAACCGCTTCTTCGTGCACGAGGCGGTCTATGACGCCTTCGCCCGGCGCCTGGCCGAGCGGGCCGGGGCGCTGATCCTGGGCAGGGGGCTGGAGCCGGAGACGACGCAGGGGCCGCTGATCAACGCCGCCGCCGTCGACAAGGCCCGCCGCCACGTCGCCGACGCCCTCGAGCGCGGCGCACGCCTGGTCACCGGCGGCGAGCCGTTCGGCGGCGCGCACTTCCAGCCGACCGTGCTGACCGAGCTGCGGCCCGACGCCTTGATGTGCCGCGAGGAGACCTTCGGCCCTGTGGCCGGTCTGATACGCTTTTCGGGCGAGCGCGAGGTGATGGAGATGGCCAACGATTCCGCCGCCGGCCTGGCCGCCTATGTCTACACCCGCGACCTGGCGCGCTCGCACCGGCTGGCCGAAGCGCTGGAATACGGCATGATCGGCTTCAACACCGGTGCGATGACCTCCGAGGTCGCGCCGTTCGGGGGCATCAAGGATTCCGGCCAGGGTCGCGAGGGCTCACGCTATGGGCTCGATGACTATCTGGACGTTAAGGCGATCTGCGTCGAGGTGCCGGCGCTGTAGGAGGCGGAATGACAAAGGCGTCCATGTTCGTGCCGCCGCTCTACAAGGCGGAGGATCCAGCGGGGATCGTCGATGCCTATCCGTTCGCCCTGCTGGTGACCGGACAGGGCGGCGACATCCACGCCACGGCCACGCCGATCTTCTTCGAGCGCGACGACGAGCAGGAGTTCCTGGTCGGCCACATGGCCCGACGCAACGCCCACGCCCAGTCTCTGGCCGTGGGCCAATCGGCCCTGGCGGTGTTCTGGGGACCGCACGCCTACATCTCCTCGCGCTGGTACGCCGCCAAGCCCGAGGTGCCGACCTGGAACTACGTCCAGGCCCAGGCGCGCGGCGTGCTGGAGCCGATCGACGACCCTGCCGAGCAGCTGGCGATCCTGAAGCGCACCGCCCAGGTGCTGGAGCGCCGGGGCGAGCCGCCGTGGACCCTCGACCAGGCCCCGGAGGGGCGGGTGGAGTTCCTGCTGCCGATGATCCGTTCGTTCCGCATCCGTGTGACCCGGTTGGAGGGGGCGACCAAACTCAGCCAAGGCCATCCGCCCGTGGATCGCATGCGAGTGATCGCGGGCCTGCTGGCCGAGGATGACGGCGCCGCGCGGGATATCGCCCGGCTGATGGCCGCGCTGAGCACTGAGGACTTCGGTTCGTAATTTCACCGCTGATGGTGTGCAACGATAAGCCGACGCAGGGCTGCTTCTGGCGCAGCCCCGCCGGCGTAAACGGTGGCGTCAAGTTGTCGTTTTCGCTGGCCGTTTGAGATCAAGGGCTTACGCGGATAGGGTTGGTGGCCCCGACAGCGAATTTGAACTAGAAGCGCGCAGCCCATCGCACGCTCAGGGTGCGCGGGCGCGGCGGGGTGACGATGGGGTCTCGGGTGATCAGATAAGGATTGCCGAACGAGAAGCTGTTGGCGTGGCTGTTTAGGGGATTGTCGAGGGTCGCGCTCAGCGTCCAGTCCGGGGTCGTCAGGCTGGCCACGCCGCGCAGGCCCAGATACTCGCCCATCTCGTGGGCCTTGTCCGCGTCGAAGGTCAGGTACGAGCCGCCGACGTAGGAGGCCTGGCCCTGCAGGCGCAGGCTCACCCCCGGGAGGACGTCGCGGTGATAGTCGACGCCGAGGCTGGCCGAGGCCCGTGACACGCCGGGGAGGGCCGCGTCCTTGCGGGTGCTGAACGCGGCGTTGAGCTTGGTGACCTCCGGGTCGTTGAGCAGGGCCGCGGCGCGCAGGTCGAGCCGCTCATTGATCCGTAAGGCCGCTTCGGCCTCGATCCCCCAGTTGGAGCCGTTGCCGATGTTGGCGGTATAGGCCGCGCCATCGGCCAGGTATTGGTCGCTCTGCACGGAATCCCAGGTGGCGTAGAACAGCGCCGCACGGCCTTGCAGGCGATCGTCCAGGGCCCGCAGCTTGACGCCCATCTCGAAGTTCCAGAGTTCGTCGGCCTCGTATCGGCGCGGCGGCGTCTCGGGCGCGTCGAACACCTGGCCCAGGCGGCCGGCGGTGTTGAACCCGCCCGGACGATAGCCCTCGGCCGCCTGGGCGTAGACCAACAGGCCCGGCCGCGCCTCGTAGCTGACGAGGACCTTGGGCGAGAAGCCGGCGGCGTCGGCCGACCGCCGGACCAGGCGCTGGCCCGAGGCCTGCATGACCGTGGAGTTGGTGTCGAAGCTGAAGTCGAACCAGCGTAGGCCGGCGGTGGCCGAAAGGCGCGGGGTGGCGTCGAAGGTCACCTCGCCATAGAGCGCCGCCTCGTTGATCTCGTCGCGCCGGCGCTCGGCATAGGCCGCCGGCGACTGGGCGGGCAGGGCGTGGAGAGTCGTGGCCAGCTCGATCGAACCGCGCGAGGCGAACGCGCCGACCAGGCCGTGCACACGATGCTGGCTGGGTGTGGCGTAGGTGATCTCGGCCACCGTGAGATCGATGCCCTTGTCCTCGTCGAACGCCGCCGCGACGCCGTTCCCACCGTAGAGCGTCGAGACCGGGGTGGCGTCATAGCGGCTTTCGAAATGGTGCGAGATCTGCGCCAGCGAACTGGTCACCCGGCCCCAACGGCCCTCGCCGGCCAGGGTCAGGGAGGCGTGGTCGAACTCATTGTCGTGCGGCTCGCGCACCAGATTATCGCGGATCTTGGGGCCCAGCCGGCGCAGGCCGTACTGGGTGTCCTTGTTGTTGATCGACTGGTGGGTGAGGCCCAGGGTGAGGCTCCAGGCTGGTGTCAGGATCGCGCGCAGGCTAGCCCGCGCCCCGATGCGCTCTGAGCCGTTGGCGTGGCGAAGCGCCAACGCCGGATTGACGATGTAGCCGTCCAGGGTCTCGCGATAGGACACTACGCGCAGCGCCGCCCGGCCGCGAACCAGCGGCACATTGGCCATCGCCTCCAGCTCATCATTGCGGCCGCCGCCCTCAGTCCCGCCGACGCCGGCCAGGATGCTGGCCGAATAACGGTCGAGATCGGGCTTGCGGGTGGCTATGCGCATCACCCCGCCCAGCGAACCTCCGCCGTAGAGCGTGCCTTGCGGGCCGCGCATGATCTCGACCCTTTCGACGTCGGCCAGGCGCAGGTCCGGATCGGGCGCGCTATAGGTGATCGGCACGTCGTCGAGATAGAGCGACACCATCGACTGGGTCTGGCCAGTGAAGGCGCCGTCCGACAGACCGCGCAACAGCACCTTGTCGCGACCCGGCCCCAGGTTGGTAACCGTCATGCCCGCGACCTCGCCGGTCAGGTCGTAGAGGCTGGTCAGCGCCTGGCGCTCCAGCGCGGCGCCCGACACGACCGAGATCGCGTAAGGCGTGCGGCCGGGCAAGTTGGGATAGCGCTGGGCGGTGATCACCACTTCGCCCAGGCCCAGAGGCGGCGCGGCCGGCGCCGGCCTGGTCGGCGGGAGGCGCGGCGCCGAGCGGTAGATGATCACCGTGCGTGGGTCGGGCTGCCGGTAGCGACAACCGCTACCGGCCAACAGGCGGTCGAGCGCGGCCGTGAGGGAGAAGCGACCGCTCAGGGCCGGAGCGAGGCCGCGGCAGGCGTCGAGATCGCCGCCCAGCGACAGCTCGGCCTGCAGGGCGAAATCGATCAGCGCCGCGTGCACCGGTTTGGCGGCGATTTGCAGACGCACGACCGAGGAGGGGCCTGTCGCGGCCTGAGCGGGCGCCATGGAAAAAGGCCCCGCCAGACCCACGCCCACGGCTACAGCCCACACGCCACGGCCGATGCGGCCGACCTTGCCCGACACGATCAGCGGCGCGCCGTCTTGGCCTTGAGGACAACCTCGCGCGCCGTCGTCTCGGCGACTATGGGCGCGAACAGTTCCAGGCGGCGGATCATGGCGGTCTCCTCGTCGACCAGCAGGACGCCTGACACTGTCACCGAGGCGGCGCTGGGATCAACGCGGATCGGTGTCGCGACATAGCGATTGAGGTCGGCGACCACCTCGACCAGCGGCGTTCGATCGTAGATCAGCTTACCCGACGTCCAGGCGAAGGCCGTGTCAGGGGCGATGTCGCGCAGTCTGGCGGCCGCCCCCGGCGCTTGGACCAACTGCTGGCCGCGCGCCAGCCGTATCGGGCCCTCCTGGCCGCCCGAAACGCTCACCAGGCCTCGGCGCACCGACACGGCCAAACGCCCGGCGTGGCTCAGGATGTTGAACTCCGTGCCCAGCACCCGGACCTCGCGCCGCCCCACCGCGACCACGAACGGGCGGCTCTCCAGGTGGGCGACGTCGAAGCCCGCCTCGCCGTCGACCAGGGTCACGTCGCGTTGCTGACGGCCAAGGCGCACGCGCAGGGTGGTGCCGCTGCCCAGGGTCAGGCGCGAGCCGTCGGCCAGGGTGATCTCGCGGGTTTCGCCGCGCCGGGTCGAATAGTCGGTGTAGGCCGGCTGGGTCAGGCGCGGGGTCACGGCCAAGGCGACGAGAGCGGCGGCGGCCGCCACGCCGAGGCCGATCAGCAGGCCCCGGCGCGCCTGAACCGGGGAGCGAGGGCGCAGGGGCAGGATTTTGGCGGCGAGCGGCGCGGCCTCGGCGGGCGCGGCCTGGACGTCGCTGGCGGGTAGGTCTTCCAAATCCAGCCAGACGGCCTCGACGGCCGCATAGGCGGCGGCATGCTCGGGGGCGGCCTCCAGCCACGTCTGGAACGCCGTCCAGTCCTCCAGAGCCGCGTCGCCCTGCAGCTTGGCGAACCAGTCGGCGGCGGCCCGCTGAATTGGATCGTGAGGGAGGGACTCGGTCATCGACGGTGTGGTCTTCCTTCGCGCCTGGCCTGGGTCGAGCGTCGACATAATGACGCCGTGGCTTCTCCAGGTCCTCTCCACATCCCGGTGAGGCGATGCATGTCCGCCACAGTCATCGCCCGACCTTCTTGACCAGGTGACCCAGCGCCAGGCTGACATGTTTCTCGACGGCGCTGCGCGAGATGCCCAGCCGCTCTGCGGTCTGGGCGTGGGTCAGGCCCTCGAACTTGTGCAGGCGGAAGACCCGCCGGGTCAGCGGGGCCAAGGTCTCCAGCGCCGAGGACAGCTTCTCCAGGCGCTGGCGGGCGATCACCGCGCTCTCGGCGTCCGGGATGTCGGCGACGTCCAGGTCGCCGACGGTGGCGTGATGAGTCCGGCGCCACTCGGTCTCGCGCGCGCCGGAGCGCTTGGCCTGCCGCAGGCGGTCGAGCATGAGGTTGGAGGCCAGGCGGTACAGATAGGCCAGCGGGTTCTCGATCGAGTCTTCGGTGACGGCCTGAACCTTCAGGTACAGTTCCTGCACCAGGTCCTCGACGTCGCCGCGACCGCCCAGGCGCGCCAGGAAGAAGCGCCGCATGTCGTCGCGGCGCTCCAGATAGGCGTTCGCCAGGGGCGTGAGATTGGAGGGCGCGTCCTTCATCGTCAGCGCTGGCGCGACGTCGGGATCTGCCGGTCGGCGTCGGTGGTCATCGCCGGGACGTTTGGCCTGCTGGAGGAGTCGATGCGTGTTCAGACATGGCTCGCCGCGACGATGAAGGCAAGCTTCCGGGTCGATCGAAGTCATCACCTAAGACCGCAGGGCGCGTCGCCGCCCGAAGGCTCTGGCGATCGCGGCGAAGATATCGGCCAGGCGTTCGGAGAGCCAGCTGACCGGGTTCTGGCCAGGGCGCTTTCGGCTGGCGATCCAGGTCGCGACACACGCCGTGGCGAACAGGCTGGCCGGCCCGCCGATCGTCAAGGCTGCTGGAAGATGCGTGGCCGTCACCATGGCCTGGCCCAAGATCATCGAGGTCTCGAACGCGAAGAGCAGCAGCCCGCCGATCGCCATGGCCGAGCCGGATCCGGCGCGCTTGGCGCTGAGGCCGAACGGCACGGCCAGCAGCGGCAACAGCGGCAGCATCAGCGCGCGGGACGAGCGCGTGAAGAGCTCCGCCAACAGCAGTTGGCGGGGCAGGGCGGGCGGCGGCTTGCCAAAGCCCTGCTCGGCGAGCTCGACAAGCGTCAGTTCACTGACCTCGTCACCACGCAGTCGCAAAAGGCGGGCGGACTGAGTGAACGGCAAGTCGAACCGAAAGCTGGCGAAGTTCGCGACATAGACTTGGGCCTGCCGCGTGGTGCTGACCTGCCGGCCATTGGTCAGCACCAGGGTGACCCGCCGACCGCCGGGCGCCCTCAGAACGTCGGCCGAGGTCGCCGTGAGGACATCCTCGCGACCTTCGGGCCCGAGCTTACGGATGAACACATGGTTCAGGTGGCGGCCACTGGCGTCGGTGCTATCGGCGGTCAGGAACACGTCCGGACCCGCCGACAGCAGCGCTTTGGGCCGCACGTCGCCGTTCCACCCTGCGTTCTCGGCCGCGTGCAGTACGGCGTGATAGGCATAGCGGCTGTACGGCTGAATGAAGCCGAACAGCGCCACGCTGAAGACCATGAGCACGACTCCCAGCCCAATGAACGGGGTAGCGAAACGGCCGAGGGATATGCCGCTGGCCAGGATCGCGTCGATCTCCGAGCTCTTGTTCAAGCCGTTGACCACCACGAAGAGTCCGATGAAGAAGCCGCCCGGCAGGGTCAGCCCCACATAGTGCGGCACCAGGTTGACCAGCAGCTCAGTGAGGAACTTGAAGCCCTCGGTGGTCTGCGAGAGCAGCTGGAACGATCGCATCAAGCGCTCCATCAGGAACGCGACCATCGTGCTGATCAGCACAGCGGCCATCGGCGTCAGCGTCCGCCTCAGCAGATACCGGTCGAGCGTGGTCGGGAACGTCACGCCGTCCGCCTAGAGAACGGGCAGGCCGGCCGGGTGGGACTGAAGGCCTCCGCTCCTTTGGGCCGGGGCGAGGCGCTGGGCTGAGGCGAAACCGGCCAGCGCCGGCGCGGCGGCGTGGCGATCGAGCGCTTCGGCGTAGATCTCCACCACCTTGTCCAGGATTTCGGTCCAGCGGTAGGCCGTGCTGCGGTCGAAGGCTCCGGCGGCCAGGCGGCGTCGCTCGGCGGCGTCGACGAGGAGGCCGGCGAGCGCTTCGGCATAGGCCGAGGGACGATCGGTCGCGCAGATCAGAGCGTTACGCCCGTGGCGCAGCAGGGCGCGGGTATTGGGCGCGTCGGCGCAGACCACGGCCAAGCCGCTGGCCATGGCCTCGAGATTGACGTTGCCGAAAGTCTCGGTGGTGCTGGGGTTGAGAAAGATGTCGCCGCTGGCCAGAGCCTTGGCCAAGGCCTCGCCCGTCAGAAAGCCAGTGAAGACAGCCCTTGGCAGTCGCGCCTGGAACCAGGTCCGGGCGGGGCCGTCGCCGATCACCAGGACCTGCGGCGCATGGCCGGCCTCTTCGAGCTGGGCGATCGAGTCGGCGAACGCGCCCAGCCCCTTCTCCATCACCATCCGGCCCAGGAACACGATCACCGGACGATCGGGATCAAAGCCGAGGCTCTGACGCCAGGTCTCATCGCGACGGCCCGGATGGAAGAGATCGGGATCGACGCCGCGCGCCCAGGTGCGGACCTGGGTCGACCGCGTCTGGCTTCGAAGCTCGTCGACAATCGCTTCAGTGGGAGCCATGACGTAGTCGCACGCCCCATAGAACTTCCACAGCCGGCGACGGGCCAACGGCTTCAGGAAGCCCAGACGATAGTAGTCGAGATAGGTGTCAAACAGCGTGTGTAGGCTGGCGACCACCGGGACCTTCAGGTCGCGGCCGAACCTGAGCGCGGCCGAGCCGAGGAGATCGGGGGCCGAAAGGTGGACGAGGTCGGGTTTGAACGCCGCGATATCGCGCCGGATAGCGTTCGGAAGGCCGAGGGCCAGGCGATAGTCGGTCCTGAACGGGATCCTCACCGAGGGCACGGAGACAAGTTCGCCGACGGGCGCGAAGGCCGGTGTCGGCGAGGTCGGCGAATAGACCCGCACGCGGGCGCCGAGGGTGCTTTGCAGATGATCCACGAGCCGGTTCAACGACTTGTTGGCGCCGTCCAGGGTGTAGTTGTAGTTCCCCGAGAATAGGGCGATCCGGATCGGCCGCGCACCGCTGGTCCCCGTCAGCGTCCTGATATCCATGCTTGTCCTTCCACGTAGTCGCCCCGGTCCCCCGACCAAGACGACGCGCCCCCAACGCCACCACACGGATTTCGAAATCGGTGAGACCTACACCGGCTCAGATCGTCTTTTTGTGAAGGTGGCCCCGCCAATTCGTCACGGTGATGCTCTAGCGATGGCGACGGGGCGTGTTTGGAAGCTGCAAAACGCGATGCGGGTAGTGGATATCGCCGAGTTCTATTCGCCCAACGGCGGGGGCGTGCGGACCTATATCGATCGCAAGTTCGAGGCGGCCGCGCATCTGGGCCACGAGCTCTTCGTCATCGCTCCAGGGCCCGAGGACGGCTTTGAGAAGCGCAGCGCGGGCGGGGTGATCCAGGTCCGGTCGCCCAGCCTGCCATTCGACGCCAACTACCACATGTTCTGGAACGCGGCGCCGGCGCATCGGTGGCTGGACAGGTTGGAGCCAGATCTGGTCGAGGCGTCCTCGCCCTGGCGCGGCGCCTGGATCGCCGCCAGCTGGGCCGGCCCCACGCCACGCGCCATGTTCATGCACGCCGATCCCGTGGCCTCGTATCCGCAGCGCTGGCTGGCGCCGTTCGCCAGTCCCCAGAACATCGATCGGCTGTTCGATTGGTTCTGGACCTACCTGCGCAGGCTGACCGGGCGTTTCGCCTCCGTCGTCACCGGCGGGCCCTGGCTGGCCGACCGTTTGGCCGGACAGGGCGTCGGCGCTGTGGTCAGCATCCCGCTCGGCATAGATCGCGGCGCCTTCTCGCCCAGGATGCGCGACGAAGGCCTCAGGTCCAGGCTGCTGGCCGCCTGCGCCTGTCCGGACGACGCCAAGCTGGTGCTCGGCGTTGGGCGCTTTCATCCGGAGAAACGCTGGCCGATGGTGATCGAGGCGGCGATGCGCGCCCGCGCCGACGCACCGATCGGCCTGGTGCTGATCGGCGACGGCATCGACCGAAGCCGCGTGGCCCGGGCGGCCGCCGGAAATCCCCACGTCCACATCCTGCCGCCGATCCGGGACCGGGCCTTGCTGGCCGCGCACCTGGCCAGCGCCGACGCCTTGGTGCACGGCTGCGAGTCGGAGACCTTCGGCCTCATTCCGGCTGAGGCCATGGCCAGCGGCCTGCCGGTGGTGGGGCCCGATCGCGGCGGCTTCGCCCATCTGGCCCAGCCGGCGACGTCGGAGATCTATCGCGCCGGCGACACCGTAGCCGCGGCCGCCGCCCTCGGCCGGCTGTTCGCGCGCGATCCCCGGATCTTGAAGGACGCCGCGATCGAAGCGGCGGTCGGGGTTCGGCGCGACATCGACCATTTCGCCGATCTCTTCGATCACTACGGGGCGGTGGCGGCCGGGGCGCGGGCGTGACGGGCGCAGTGGAGCAGGACGTGGGGGACCTGGCGACGCCGACCCCGGCGGGCAGGAAGATCTCGTGGCTCTGGGTCTGGCTGGGCTGCGCCCTGTCGGTCGGGATGGTCAGCGCCATTGTCCTGCAGCTGGGCGGCGGCGCGACCTCCGAGGTGCTGATGACGATAGGGCGGCTGCCGCCTCTCGTCTGGCCGGCCGTGTTGCTGCTCTATCTGGTCCAGCCGCTGTTCGACTTCGCGGTCTTCCGGCGGCTCTGGAACATGCCGCCGGCCGGGCTCGAGGCGCTGCTGCGAAAGAACGTCATCAACGAGGTCCTGCTCGGCTACAGCGGCGAGGCCTATCTCTATGTCTGGGCCCGGCGAGCGACGAGCGTGGCGGCCGCGCCGTTCACCGCCATAAAGGACGTCAACATCGTCTCGGCCTTGTTGGGCAATCTCTTGACCCTGGTGCTGGCGGCGGTCAGCGCGACGCAGCTGCGCAACCTTGATTTCGTCCAGCGGATGGGGCCGGCGTTGTGGTCCGGCCTGGTCCCGCTGGCCATCTCGCTGGGCGTTCTGGCGTTTGGGCGGCGCGTGTTCTCGCTGCGCTGGGCCCAGCTCTCCTACGTCGGCATGGTCTGCGGTCTGCGCCTGGCCGTGTGGGTCGGGCTGAATGTGCTGATCTGGCGAACGGCGCTGCCGGAGGTTCCGATCGGCCTCTGGATCGTCCTGCTGGCGATCCGCTGCCTGATCTCGCGCATCCCGTTGATCTCGAACAAGGATTTGGTGTTCGGCAATCTGATGCTGCTGCTGCTGGGCGCGCATTCGAGCGTCGCGGTGCTGCTGGCGGCGCTGGCGCTGGTCACCTTGGCCATGCACCTGGCCGTCATCGTCGGGCTCGGGGCGATCGACCTCGTGCGGGGGCCCTGGCGGACGTCCGATTCGCGTGGGCGGACCCTGCCCGAAGCTGGGGGCGTCCATGACTGACTGGCGGGCGAGAATTCCGGGGCGGGACATCTGGCGGGTGGGTCTGGTCCGGGCGCCGATCGCCGAGGTCGCCCGGCGCGGCTTTCCCCCCGACGCGCCGGGCCACTGGTTGGCCGAGGAAGGCAGGCTGAAGTTCCTGGCCGACCCGTTCGGAATCTGGCGCGACGGTCGGCTGCACCTGTTCGCGGAGGCCTACGACTACCGAACCCGTCACGGCGTCATCGCGCTGATCGAGTTGAACGCGGACTTCTCGCCGATCCGTCGGTCGGTGGTGCTTCGCGAGCCCTGGCACCTGTCGTATCCGCACGTCTTCGAGGCCGACGGTGAAACATGGATGCTGCCCGAGGCCCACCGCTCCGGCGCGCTGACGCTCTATCGCGCGGCCGCCTTTCCAGATGTCTGGGAGCCGGTGGCGCGCTTCGAACTGGACACGCCGGCGATAGACGCCACCCCCTTCCGTCACGACGGGCTGTGGTGGCTGGCCTATTCGCCGAGCGGGCCCCAGCGCTGGAAGCAAGGCCGCCTCCACCTGGCCTTCGCGGAGCGCCTGAGCGGTCCATGGCGCCGGCACGCGGGCAATCCCGTTCGCAACGACCTGACGTCCAGCCGCCCCGGCGGCACGGTCTGGATGGAAGAGGGATCGCCGGTCCTGCCGGTGCAGGACTGCAAGCTCACCTATGGCGGCGGCGTCCGTCAGCTGAAGATGCTCAGATTGGACACTGAGCGATTCGAGGCCGAGACCAGCCCGCCGCTGGTCCCGCCGTCGCGTGTCGGCGCGTACTCGATGGGATTGCACACGCTGTCGGCCTGCGGCTCGGTCACCCTGTTCGACGTCAAGCGGATCGACCGATCGCTATGGCCGACACGTCAGAAGACCATCCTTTGCGAGTCCTGACCTTCCTTCACAGCTTCGAGCCTGGCGGCGTCGAGCGCATCGCCTTGCGGATGGTGCGCCATTGGCGCGCCCAGACCATTGACGCGCCTCTGTTCCTGGGCCGCCCGCAAGGCGACATGCGCGACGATGTCGGCGCGGGCCTCGACTATGTTTCGCCACCCGGCGCCGGCCCGCATGTGGCCAGGATGGAAACGCTCTGGATGATCTGGACGCTTCCCAAGATCGTGCGCAGGCTGCGCCCAGACGTGCTCTTCTGCGCCGGTAATACCTACGCCGTCGTCGCGGTGGCGATGAAGGTCCTGTTGGGCCGCGACTGTCCGCCCATCCTGGCGAAGATCAGCAACGATCTGGATCGCCAAGACCAGCCTCGATGGTTTCGGTTCGTCTACCGTCTATGGCTCAGGATTCAGGGACTTTGTCTCGACCATTTCGTCGGCATGGAAACGCCGATGGCCGAGGAGATCCGTGACTGCCTGCATGTGCCAGCTGACAAGGTCACGATCATCCCCGATCCCGCCCTCTCCAGGCAGATGATCGAAAGCCTGCGGGGGGACCGCAGCGCAGGGCGAAGCAGGGACGCTGGCCGGCGTTTCGTGTGCGTCGCCCGCCTGGCGCCGCAGAAGAACGTCACGCTGGCGCTGCGCGCCTTCGGACTCGGCGCCCGGGACGGCGATACGCTGACGGTGATCGGCGACGGACCCGAACGCGCAAAGCTGGAACGTCTGGCGCGGGAGCTTGACCTCGAAGCGCGCGTGATCTTCCGGGGGTATGCGCCCGAGCCGGTGCGCCTGCTGCCGTCGTTCGACGTCCTGCTTCTCTCTTCGGACTACGAGGGCGTCCCTGCCGTCGTGCTCGAGGCGTTGGCCGCCGGGTTGCCCATTGTCGCCACAGATTGCAGCCGCAGCATGCCGTTCCTGCTGGGTCACGGCGCGATGGGCCGGCTTGTCGCGGTGGGCGACGAGCAAGCCCTGGCCGATGCGATCAGAAGCGTCGACATATGTTCGCAGGACCAAGGCCTGAGCCTGGCTCAGGCCCGGCGGTTCACGCTGGAGGAGGCCAGCGAGGCCTATCTTCGAGTCCTGTCCCGGCTCTGCTCGCCTTCCAGGCCGGGCCTGGGTGAGGCTTAAGTCAGACGATGGCTCCCGTTGCTCGGGCGGGAGTAAGAGTCTGGAATTTCTGCGAAATTCCTCATATTTGTATGAGGAATTGGCTTGCCAGAACACGCTGATCGGATAGTTAGTTGACAACGCTGCCATCGCAGGCGGCGCCCCAAACAACGGCGGGACGCAATGGTCTCGCGCTGACGCGACGATCCACGCCGCGCGGCTCAAAGGCGGAGCGGGAGGGTGACGTGCGTCAAGCGAAGAGGAGCGCCAGGCGCTGGCTGACGGCTGTGGAGACGACGGCCGCTATGACGTGACCGGCCTTCCTTCGTGCGCTGAGGCCTCTACGCCATCCCGGCCAGGGCGAGTGCGACCGACGATGGATATGCGATTTCGGTCCCCGCATCCGCGCGGGTAAGGCCCATCACCCTTCCGAGCACTATAAACAGAGCCCAACGAGCGAGGCTGTTTCCATGGGTCTTTCACGACGCGATCTTGTAAAATCCCAGCTGATCCTGGCGGGCGCCTCGGCGATGAGCCTGGGGGCGGCGACCAAGGGGCGGGCGCAACCGGCTTCGGCAAGCGCGCGTGAGGTCATCGAGCTGTGGCCGCGCCCGCCCGCGGGCGCCTTGCATCCGGACATGGCCGAGATCGTCGAACAGACCTCGTCGAGCCCGGGCTACAGCAGCCGGCGCATGAAGGGCGTCTCGAAGCCGCGCATGATCGCCTTTCCGGCCGCCCAGCCCAACGGCTCGGCCATGCTGATCATTCCGGGCGGCGGCTTCGCCTGGAACTATTTCGAGCACGAAGGCTACGTCATCGCTGACATCCTGAACCGCGCCGGCGTCAGCTGTTTCGTGCTGATCTACCGCCTGGCTCAGGACGGATGGAGCGATCCGGCCAGCGTCGGCCCGGCCGACGCCCAGCGCGCCATGCGCGTCATTCGCGCTCAGGCTTCGCGCTTCCATCTCGACCCCGCGCGGGTGGGTGTCATGGGCTTCAGCGCCGGCGGCTTCCTGACGGCGACGCTGGCGACGCGGCACGGGGCGTCGTTCTATGCGCCCGTCGACGCCGCCGACCAGGTCAGCGCCCGCCCTTTTCTGACAGCGCCGATCTATCCGGTGCAGAGCGTCGATCCGGCCTACGCCTATGGCGGGGTCGCGCCGTCGCTGTTCGGCGGCCCGCCGACGGCCGCCCAGATCCGCGAATGGTCGCCGGATCTCAACGTCACCCCCGCCGCCGCCCCAACCTTCCTGGTGCACGCCGAGGACGACGGCACGGTCCCCGTGGCCAATACGGTGCGGCTGCGCGACGCCATGGCGGCAGCCAGGATCACGGTCGAGACCCATCTATTCGCCCGCGGCGGACACGGCTTCAGCGTGGGCGCCCGGCCAGGCAGTCCCGACGGTCCTTGGCTGCCGCTGTTCCTGAATTTCGCGCGCGAACAGAAGTTGTTCAGCTAGCCCCGAGACGATGTCGAGAGGTTTGATTATGCGGCTTTCTGCAGGTCTTTTCGGAGGCGTCGCCCTTCTGTTGGGATGCGGCGGCGCGGCCTTTGCCGCGTCCGATCCGCTGGCGCCGACAGGCCGCTGGAGCGCCGTGACGACCGGCCAGGCGGCAAGGCCGCCCATGGGCTGGAACTCCTGGAACGCCTTCCACACGGACGTCACCGAAGCCAAGGTTCTGGATTCCGCCAAGGCCATTGTCGACAGTGGCCTGGCCGCGAAGGGCTATCGCTATATCAATATCGACGACGGGTGGTGGCTGAAGCGGCGGACCACCGACGGCCGCATGGTGGTGCGCACCTCGATCTTCCCGTCCGCGGCGGTCGGCGGCGCCGAACAGACCAGCTTCAAGCCGTTCACGGACCGCATCCACGCCATGGGCCTGAAGGCTGGCATCTATTCGGACATCGGCGCCAACAACTGCTCCCAAGCCTTCGCGCCGAACGCGCCGAACCTGCCCGAGGGCGCGGTGGCCGAGCGCGAGGTCGGGCTGTACGGCCACATCGATCAGGACATCAGGCTCTACTTCGGAGAGTGGGCGTTCGACTACATCAAGGTCGACGCCTGCGGCATCCGCGCCTTCGGTCCGGACAGCGAGCGGGTCAAGACCGGCCAGTACCGGGCGCTGGACCCGCTGATCGACGTGAAGGAAATTCGTCGCACCGACATCCTCGCTGTCCGCGCGCTCTACCAACAGGTCGCCGACGCCCTGCGCCGCACGAACCCGGACGGCGACTACGTCTTGTCGATCTGCGCCTGGGGCTCGGCCGATGTCCGGGCCTGGGCCAAGGACGTCGGCAACCTGTCGCGGACCAGCGACGACATCACGCCCAGCTGGACCCGGATGCTGGCCAATTTCGACAGCGCCGCCAACCGCGCCCTCTATGCGCACCCCGGCTCCTGGAACGATCCCGACATGCTGTTTGTCGGCCACGGCGACTTCGATGAGCGCCATCTGACCGAGGCGAAGTCGCATTTCGCGTTGTGGGCGATGTTGTCGGCGCCGCTGCTGATCGGCTACGACCTGAGGAACGCGCCGCGGTCGCTGATGGATATCCTCGGCAACAGCGACATCATCGCCGTCGACCAGGACGAAGCGGGCAACCAGGCGGTGCTGGCCTACGACACCGACGACGTCCAGATCCTGGTCAAGACGCTGAGCAACGGCCACAAGGCGGTGGCGATCTTCAACCGCGGCCTGGCGCCGAGCGAGGTGACGCTGACGGCTGGCCACATGAAGTTCGCCGCAACGGCGCCGGTGACGCTCAGGGACCTGTGGACCGGCGTGACGTTGCCCGCCTTTTCCGGCGAGACCAAGCTGCGTCTCGATCCGCGTCAGACGCTGGTCTTCGACGCCGCGGGCGCGCGCACGCTCTCCAACGGCCTCTATCTGTCGGAAATGCCCGGACGGGTGAATCCGGCCGTCGACGGCGTGGTCATTCCCCAGCCTGATCCCACGATCCATCGCATGATCACGCCGTGGGGCGGAACGACGGACGCCGGCGAACCGCCCGCTTACACGGGGTGGGGCGGCGCACAGGCTGACGCCACGCCCTACAGGCAAGCGCTGCGCATCGACGGCAGGACCTACGAGACGGGGCTGGGCGCTCTCGCCAACTCGCGCTTCGAAGTCAGGGGCGATGGTCAGTTCCGCCGCTTTGTCGCCGAGGTCGGCGTCGACGATTCGACGTTCGACATCGACGACGCCGTGACCTTCTCGGTCTACGGAGACGGCAAGCTCCTGGCGACGACCAAGCCGACCCGCTTTGGTCAAGCGGCGCAGACCCTGAGCGCCGACGTCTCCGGCGTGAAGATCGTCGAGTTGGTGGCGCGGGGAAAATCCGCCAGGAACAAGTCGCCTACGATCGTCACGTGGGGCAACGCGGCGTTGCTGCGCGACTAGAGCATGTCCGTTCCGGGCGTCGCCGGCGCCCGGAACGGAGGCGTCATCGCGCGGGTCCCGCAAACCGAAGCGCTAAACGGCTCTAGAACTTGCGGCTCAAGCTGAAGCCCCACTCGCGCGGACGTCCGAAGCTGGCCTCCTTCAATCCGAAGCCGCTGGAGGCGTTGCCGGACACCATGTAGCGCTCGTTCGACAGGTTCGTGCCGAACAGCGCCGCCTGCCACACACGGTCGGGCGAGGCGTAGGCGAGCCTCGCGCCGAACAGGTCATAAGCCGATTGGGTCAGGTCCGGATCGTTGGCCACGTCGTTGTAGATGGTGCTGTAGTGCGTCCAGTCGACCCGAGCAGTCACGCGGCCGCCGCCCGGCAGTTCACGACCATATTCGACCCCGCCGTTCAGCGTCCATTTGGGCGCCTTGACGAAGTGCGTCGCCAGGGTGATCGGCAGCACCTGGCCCGCAGCCAGGCCGTTTCCGACCTCGGTATATTTGGCGTCCATGTAGCCGCCGCCGAAGTTGAAGCTCCAGTTGGCCGTCGGCTTGGCCTGGAGTTCGACCTCGACGCCCTTGACCTCACCCGCCGCCGCGTTGGCCACGAAGTTGCGCGGCGTCTGGTTCACCGTGACCTGGATGTCCTGGTAGTCGCTGAAATAGCCGGCGACGTTGAGGATCAGGCGGCGGTCCAGCCAGGCGGTCTTGGCGCCGGCCTCGTAGGTGAGCAGGGTTTCGGGCTGGTACTCGGTGACCTCGCTGGCGTCGTTCAGCGGCCGGGCGTTGAAGCCGCCGCTCTTGAAGCCTTTCCCGACCGAGGCGTAGAGCAGGACATCGGGCGTGGCCTTGAACTCCAGCCCGACCTTGGGCGTGAACGAGTTCCAGGATCCGCCCGGGCTGACCTGGGCGATGACGCCGCCATCGCGGATTCGGCGATGGTCGAGCACATAGTCCTTCTCGTCGCGATTATAACGGGCGCCGATCGTGGCGCTGAGCCGGTCGGTCAGAGTCAGACTGCCTTGGGCGAAGAGGGCGTAGGTGGTGCTGGTCACCTTGGTGTAGACGGCCGCCGAGGGGCTGTACGGCGGCGGAGACGCCCCAGGCGCCAGGCCGAGCGCCAGCTTGGCGTAGCCGGAATCGGTGCCGCGTTCCCGGAAGACATAGGCGCCGGTCACCCAGGTCAGCCGATCGCCGAACGACTGGCCGCTGAGCTGGAACTCCTGGCTGTACTGCGCCTGGACGTCGTGGTTGTAGGTCTCGCGGAAGGTGAAGGGCGTATTGTCGCCGTCTCGCGCGAAGGTCGCTTTCAGGCCGCGGATGGCGCTGATGCTCTTGAAGGTGACCGGGCCCAGGTCCCAATCCACCGTCGCCGAACCGCCCCAAAGGTCCAGGTCGTTGATGTTCGGCCCCGTGCCATAGGTCGTAAAGGGGCTGTCGGTCAGGAACGAGGTGTTCAGGGTCTTGGCCCCGTTCGGCGCGGTGATCCCGAGGCCAGGGGCGACATAGGTGTTGAAGTTGGCCATGAAGGGGCCGACGGCGAAGCCTGGGACGGCGCCGATGACCAGCAGCTTTTGCGGCGCCGAATGTTCCCTTGCCCGCGTGTAGTCGGCCGACAGGTTCACGGTGACCGCGTCGGAGGCCTCCCAGCGCAGCTGGGCCCGGGCGGCGGTGGCGTTGCGATCGCCCAGCTCGTCGCCGGTCAGGAGCCGCTTGCCATAGCCGTCGCGGGTCAGGCGGGCGGCCGACAGCCGGGCCGAGACCTTTTCGCTCAGCGGGATGTCGACATGGCCCTTGAGGTCCAGCCGATCGTAGCTGCCCGTAACGGCCTCGATCTTGCCGCCCAGTTCGCTCTTGGGCTGGTCGGTGGTGATCAGCACCGCGCCGCCGATGGTGTTCTTGCCAAACAAGGTGCCCTGCGGTCCGCGCAGCACCTCGATGCGGCTGACGTCGAACGCGTCCAGCGTGCCGCCGATCGAGCGGGCGTAGTAGACACCGTCGACATAGACGCCCACGCCGGGGTCGCTGAAGATGGCGAAGTCGTTCTGGCCGACGCCGCGAATGAAGACCGTGGCGTTGTAGTTGCCGCCGCTCAGGGCCGCGGCGCCGTCGAAGCGGATGCTGGGCGCGAACTTGGCGATCTGATCGACGCTTTCGACTCCGCGGCTTTCCAGCGCCTCGCCCGCCAGGGCGGTGACCGCCACCGGGGCGTCCTGCAGCCGCTCCTCGCGCCGGCGGGCGGTGACGACCACCTCCTCGATCTGGACGGCGGGCGCTTGGGCCTGGCGTGCGGCGGCGGGCGAGGCGACGGCCTGGGCCCCCGCAGCGGCGCAGATCAGCATTCCTCCAGCGCGCAGGCGCGTGGAAATGGTCCCATTCCTGGGCATCTTTTTCCTCCTGGTACGTCGATGTTCTGGTTCGACGAACCCGCGAGCGTCCGCCGTCCACGCACATTTTGTTATGAGTACTAATTATTACAGATCATGATTGTATGCCGGGATCAATCGGCCGTCGTCTGTTGGGCCGGTATTCGCAGAACGCTGTTGCGCGAGTGCTACTAGGCGGCCACGGCGCGAATCCGCTTGGCGTGATACGAAGGCGGCAAAGGTGGGAAAGAAGCAGGAATGATCGACGCGGTTGAGCGTGGGGAAGCGATCGGCGAAAGCGTATCGTTGGGGGGGCTGGAGACCACGGTCGGGTTTCTGCTCCGCCTGGCCCAGGTGGCGGTTTTCAAGGATCTTTTGGCGGCCCTGAAGCCGTTCGATCTGCGCGTCACCGATCTCTCGGTGCTGCTGGTGATCGAGGCCACCCCCGGCTTGCACCAGCGCGCCATTGGCGAGGTGCTGCGCATCCAGCGTCCCAATCTGGTGACCATCATCGACCAGCTGGAAGCTCGCAAGCTGGTGCGCCGGGGGCCGGTCAAGGGGGATCGCCGCGCCTACGCCCTTCACTTGACGTCTGAAGGCGAGGCTTTGCTGGGCAAGGCCAAGATCGCCCACGCCGAGCACGGCCGAAAGGTCCTCGACGCGCTCGGCGATCTCGAGCCGGCGCGGATGCTAGCCGCCCTGGAGCGTATCGCCGCCCTCTGATCTGTGTGTAGTGGCCCAGCGTTTTGACGGCTCGCCCAAGTTGATCAGTCGGCCCGTTCAGATTCGCGGGTCGCCGATCCCTGCTCCTTGTCGCCCAGTTCGGCGGCGCGCAAGCTAGACCAGCGGGAGACCGACATAGTTCTCGGCGAGAGTGACCTGAGCGGCGCGAGACCCGCGAATATAGGCGAGTTCGGCGATCTGCATCTTGCGGTCGAAGCCGTCGCGGTCCGGGAAGCGGTGGGTCAGGCCCGTGAACCACCAGGAGAAGCGCTCGGCCTTCCACACCCGGGCCAGGGCGCGCGCGGAATAGCCGTCGATCCCGGCGTCGGAGCCGTCGCGATAGTGCTCGCTCAGGGCCTGGGCCAGCATGATCACGTCGGACGCCGCCAGGTTCATGCCCTTGGCGCCGGTCGGCGGCACGATGTGGGCGGCGTCGCCGGCCAGGAACAGGCGGCCGTGGCGCATGGGCTCGCCAACGAAGCTGCGAAGGGGCGCGATCGACTTCTCGAACGAGGGCCCTCGCGTAACGCGGCCGGCGGCGGCGTCGCCCAGGCGTCGGCACAGCTCGTCCCAGAAGCGGTCGTCGCTCCAGTCTTCGGGCCGCTCGTTCAGATCGCATTGGACGTAGTAGCGGCTGCGGGTCGGCGAACGCATCGAGGCCAAGGCGAAGCCGCGCTCATGGTTGGCGTAGATCAGCTCGTGGTCGCAGGGCGGCACGTCGGCCAGCACGCCCAGCCAGCCGAAGGGATAGACCCGTTCGAAGGTCTTCAGCACATCGGCCGGGATCGCCGCGCGGCTGACCCCGTGATAGCCGTCGCAACCGGCGATGAAGTCGCAATCCAGGCGATGCTCCAGGCTATCCTTGCGCCAGGTCACGTAGGGCTTGGCGCTGCCGATGTCGTGCAGCGTGACGGCCCCGGCGTCGAAGATCACCCTTACGCCGCGCGTCTCGGCGGCGTCGAAGAGGTCCTTCATCACCTCCTGCTGGCCATAGACCATGACGCTGGCGCCGCCGGTCAGCTCGGCCATGTCGATGCGGAAGAGCTCGCCGTCGGCCACGATGTTCGTTCCCGTGTGGACGAGGCCTTCGCGGCGCATGCGCTGGCCGAGGTCCAGGCGGTCCATGAGGTCCACCGTGATCTGCTCCAGGACACCGGCGCGGACGCGGCCCTCGACATAGGCGCGGTCGCGGCGCTCCAACACCACGGCGTCGACGCCCGCCCGCCCCAGCAGGTGAGCCAGGAACATGCCGGCCGGTCCTGCGCCGACAATGGCGACTTGTGTGCGCATGTATTGAGGTCTCCGCCCTCGCGCCGCTATGGGCTGCTTGGGCTCCAGACTGAGCGCTCGCGCTGGCCACGGGGATGGACAGAGCGCCACAAAAGTTGGACTTTTCTCGCATCATTTTCGGGGCGCGGAGGACGGCGACTTGGTTCAAGCCTCAAGCATTCCGAGCTTTTTCCTGTTCGGCGAGCCGCTTCGAACCGTCGAGGGCAAGTTCCTGCATCTGGAGGACTTGGACGATCGATCCCGTCCGAACGACTGGAACATCCGTCCGCACGCCCATGCCGACCTCAACCACCTCTTTCTGATGGCCAAGGGGGCGGGGGTCATGCGCGCCGAGGGCGAGACGATCGCCTTCGCCGCCCCCTGCCTGCTGCTGGTCCCGGCCGGCGTGGTCCACGGCTTCGTCTACGAGGCGGACAGCGTCGGTTCGGTTCTGACCATCGCCGACAGCTACCTGCGCGAGCTGGTCGGGCGCGAGCCGGGGTTCGCCGGCCTGTTCCAGGCCGCGCGCCAGCTTCCGCTGCGACGCGATGCGCAGGTGATGACCGAGGCGCTGGCGCGGCTGGGGCGAGAGCTGGTCTGGACCGCGCCGGGAAGGGCCGCGGCGGTGGAGGCTCATCTGCTGACCCTGCTGGTCGAGGCCCTGCGCCTGCTGGTCCAGGCCCACGCCGCCGGACCGGCCGTGCAGGGCGCCCAGGCGCGGCTGGTGGCGCGCTATCGCGCCTTGGTGGAGGCTCATTTTCGCGAGGGGCGGTCCCTGGAGTTTTACGCCGAGCGCCTGGGCTGCACCGTCTCGCGCCTGCGGAAGGCCTGCTCGAAGGTGGCCGGCGTGGCGCCGTTGCGACTGGCGCAAGACCGCATGCTGCTGGAGGCCAAGCGGGCCCTGATCTATTCGAACATGACCATCGCCGAGGTCGGCTACCAACTCGGCTTCGAGGATCCCGCCTATTTCTCACGGTTCTTCAGCAAGGCCGAAGGCTGCTCGCCGCGTCGCTATCGCACCGAGCGCGCGTTCGAGGACTCCGCCTAGGCGCTGGACATGAGAGCCGGCGAGCAGGGGTCTTGCGCATATTGTTCGCCAGGCATACAATTACTGGACATACGAATGACCGCTCGAGCGGCGCGCCGACACCAGGGCCAGAACTAGGGAAGGAACACCATGACCTCGACAAAGGCCGTCTTTGAGCGCCGCAATCCGGTGACGGGCGCGGTGGCGACTACCGCGACCGCCATGAGCCCCAGCCAAGCCCGCGCCGCCGCGGACGCCGCCCAGGCGGCCTTGCCGGCGTGGAGCGCTTTGGGGCCCAATGCGCGTCGCGCCTTGCTGTCCAAGGCCGCCGAAGCGCTCGAGGCGAGGGCGGACGCCTTCGTGGCGGCGATGATGGGCGAGATCGGCGCCACCGAGGGATGGGCGCGATTCAACCTGATGCTGGCCGCCTCGATGGTCCGCGAGGCCGCCGCCCTGACGACCCAGGTCAGCGGCGAGGTCATTCCCTCCGACAGGCCAGGCTGCCTGGCCATGGCGGTGCGCGAGCCCGTCGGCGTGATCCTCGGCATAGCGCCCTGGAACGCGCCGATCATCCTGGGCGTGCGCGCCGTGGCCACGCCTCTGGCCTGCGGTAACACCGTGGTGCTGAAGGCGTCCGAGAGCTGCCCGCGCACCCACGAGCTGATCGGCGAGGCCTTCGCCGCCGCCGGATTGCCGCCAGGCGCCCTGACGATCGTCACCAACGCGCCGGAGGACGCGGCCGAGGTGGTCGGCGCCCTGATCGATCATCCGGCCGTGCGACGGATCAACTTCACCGGGTCGACGGCGGTGGGCAAGATCATCGCCAAGCGCGCGGCCGAGCACCTCAAGCCGGTGCTGCTGGAGCTGGGCGGCAAGGCGCCGCTGATCGTGCTGGAGGACGCCGACCTCGACGAGGCGGTCAAAGCCGCCGCCTTCGGCGCCTTCATGAACCAGGGCCAGATCTGCATGTCGACCGAGCGGATCATCGTCGTCGACGCCGTCGCCGACGCCTTCGTCGAGAAGTTCGCCGCCAAGGCCGCCAGCCTGGCGGTCGGCGATCCGCGCGAGGGCAAGACGCCGCTCGGCGCCGTGGTCGACCTGAAGACCGTCTCGCACGTCCAGGACCTGGTGGCCGACGCCTTGAAGGCTGGCGCTGTCCAGGTCAGCGGCGGGGCGGCCGAAGGCGTGCTGATGCCGGCCCACGTCGTCGACAAGGTCACCCCAGACATGCGCCTCTTCCGCGAGGAGAGCTTCGGGCCGGTCGTCGGCGTTATCCGGGCGCGTGACGAGGACCACGCCGTCGCCCTGGCCAACGACACCGAATACGGCCTGTCGGCCTCGGTCTTCACCCGCGACATCGCGCGCGGCCTGAAGGTGGCGCGGCGGATCCAGTCGGGCATCTGCCATGTCAACGGCCCCACCGTGCACGATGAGGCCCAGATGCCGTTCGGGGGCGTCAAGGGCTCCGGCTACGGCCGCTTCGGCGGCAAGGCGGGCATCGACGCCTTCACCGAGCTGCGCTGGATCACCGTGGAGACCCAGCCCGGCCATTTCCCGATCTGACGCCGCGCGTCACCCCTTCTCAGCCTTCCAAGGACCAGACATGACCGACGCCAAGGACACCGTGAGCTTCACGGTCGAGAACCGTATCGCCTGGGTTAAGTTCAACCGCCCCGACAAGCGCAACTGCATGAGCCCCACCCTGAACCGTCGGATGATGGAGGTGCTGGACGCGCTGGAGTTTCGCGACGACGTCGGCGTCCTGGTGCTGACCGGCGAAGGCTCGGCCTGGTCGGCGGGCATGGACCTGAAGGAGTACTTCCGCGAGACCGAGGCCAAGGGCCTGGGGGCGACCCGTCAGGCCCAGCGCGAGTCCTACGGCTGGTGGCGGCGGCTGCGCTGGTACCAGAAGCCGACCATCGCCATGGTCAACGGCTGGTGCTTCGGCGGCGGCTATGGCCCGCTGTATTCTTGCGACCTGGCGATCGCCGCCGACGAAGCCCAGTTCGCGCTGTCCGAGATCAACTGGGGCATCCTGCCGGGCGGCGGCGCCACCAAGGTGGTCGTCGACCTGATGCCGATGCGCGATGCGATGTACCACGCCATGACCGGCGAGCTGATCGACGGCCGGAAGGCGGCCGAGTGGCGGCTGGTCAACGAAAGCGTGCCGCTGGAGCGTCTCGAGGCCCGGGTCAGAGAGCTGGCCGAGGTGCTGCTCAAGAAGAATCCCGTCGCCCTGAAGGCGACCAAGGACGCCGTGCGACGGGTCAAGGAGATGACCTACGACAACGCCGAGGACTACCTGGTCCGGGCCCAGGAAGCGGCCAACTCCTTCGACAACGATGGACGCAAGGAGGGCATCAAGCAGTTCATCGACGACAAGACCTACAAGCCAGGACTGGGCGCCTACGATCTCGCCAAGCAGAGCTGAGACGTAAGACCGGGCGGAAACGACGAGGGGAGGACGAGCAGATGACTCCGACGGACCACGTCGCCATTCAGGCGAGGCTTCAGCCGGATCGGCTGGCCGCCGTCGACCTGGCCGGCGACCGTCGCTGGACCTACGCCCAGCTCGACACGGATGTCGCACGCGCCGTCGGCGTCTTGCGGCGGCGTGGGGTGAGGGCGGGCGATCGCCTGGCGACGCTGGCCCGCAACCGGGTCCTGCTGGGGGTCCTTCACCTGGCGTGCGCGCGCCTCGGGGCGATGTTTGTCCCGCTGAACTGGCGGCTCAGCGCCGCCGAGATCGCCGCCCTGATCGAGGACGCCGCGCCCACCCTCGTCGTGGGCGACGCCCACCTCGCCGCTTTTGGCTTGGACGGCGTCGACCTGGACGCCCTGCAGGCCGAGGTCGATGCGGCCGAGCCCGAGGCCGCCGGACCCGCCGATCGCGAACGCCCCTCGCTGATCCTCTATACCTCCGGCACGTCCGGCCGGCCGAAAGGCGCGCTGCTGTCCGAGCGCAATCTGGACCAGACGGCGATCAACTTCGGGCGGCTGGGCAAGCTCACGCACCAGAGCGTCTTTCTGGTCGATGCGCCGATGTTCCACATCATCGGCCTGATCACCTCCATCCGCCCGGCCCTTATGCACGGCGGGACCGTGGTGGTGTCCGACGGGTTCGAGCCCGCTCGGACGCTGAAACGCCTCGGCGATCCAGCTCTGGGCGTCACCCATTACTTCTGCGTGCCTCAGATGGCGGCGATGCTGCGCCAGGCGCCCAATTTCGACGCCTCGACCCTGCGCCGCCTGACGGCCGTGTTCACCGGCGGCGCGCCGCATCCGGCCGCGGACATCCGCGCCTGGCTGGCCGACGGCCTGCCCATCGTCGACGGTTACGGCATGAGCGAGGCCGGCACGGTTTTCGGAATGCCCGCCGACCTGGCGCTGATCGATGCGCGGGCCGGCTCGGCCGGGCTGGCCATGCCCGCGGTGGCCACCCGGATCGTCGACGAGCAGGACGAAGACTGCCCGCCGGGCGTGGCCGGCGAGCTGCTGCTGAAGGGCGACAACGTCTTCCTCGGCTACTGGCGGCGGCCGGAGGAGACTGCGCGCGCCTTCACCGCCGATGGCTGGTTTCGCACCGGCGACATCGCCCGGGCCGACGCCGAGGGCTATCACTGGCTGGTCGACCGCAAGAAGGACATGTTCATCTCCGGCGGCGAGAACGTCTATCCCGCCGAGATCGAGGCGGCCCTGGCCGACCATGCGGCGATCGCCGAATGCGCCGTCGTCGGCATGCCGGACCCCCGCTGGGGCGAAATCGGCCACCTGGTCGCCGCCTGCCGCGAGGGCGCGATGCTGGATCTGGCCGCCATCCTGGACCATCTCGAAAATCGGCTCGCCCGCTATAAGCTGCCCAAGGCGCTGACCCTGGTGGCGGCTCTGCCACGCACGGCCTCGGGCAAGATCCAGAAGGCGATCTTGCGTGAGCAACTGCTGTCCGAGGATCCAAGACCCTGAACGCCGGCGGTCTCCGGGGGGAGCGACCGGCCTGCCTGACGGAGGATGACATGGTTTCCAGTCTCGACGCGCATGGCGAGGCGATTCCGAGCGGAGTCGGGCTCGACGCCTGGAATGCCATGGTGGCGGCGACGTTCGACAATCTCGTCGTGGACGCCGATCGCGAAGGCTTCGAGGGCAGAATGGACGTGCGCGACCTCGGCGGCATGGACCTGTCACGGGTCGCCTCGAGTGCGGCCGTGGTGCGGCGGGGGCGTTCGACCCTGGCGCAGCGGCCCTATTTCAAGCTGCACGTGCAGGATGTCGGCCGCAGCCTGAACCTGCAGGATGGTCGCGAGGCGGTGCTGGACGAGGGCGACCTGATGCTCTGCGATCCGGCCCGGCCCTACACCATCCGGTTCGAGGACCCCAACCGCATGCTGGTCCTGCGGATCCCGTCCGAGCGCCTGGCCGACCGCATGGCCGATCCCGAGGCCTTGTGTGGCCGGCGGCTGGCCGGGCGCGGCATGGCCGGCGCGCTGCTGACCTCGTTCATCCGCACGCTGTGGGTCAACGCCGGCCAGGGCGGCGTCCCCATGGGCGAGGCGCTGCAGGACGCGGCCCTGTCCCTGCTGTCCGCCGCGGTCCAGGAGAACCAAGGCGATGACAGCAGCGCCGGTGATCTCGCGCCCGGCCACGGGACTGGCGCGCGCATCAAGCGGTTCATCGACGACAACCTCTGCGATCCGGACCTCAGTGTCGGCCGTGTCGCCGGCGCCCTGGGCGTGTCGCCGCGCTATGTGCAGATGGTGTTCGCCGGCATGGCCACCACGCCGCTGGCCTACATCCGGCGCAAACGACTGGAACGCGCCGCCCGCGCCCTGCGCGAAGACGGCCCGGCCTGCAACATCACCGATCTGTCGTTCGGGCTGGGCTTTAACGACCTTTCGCATTTCAGCCGTGCTTTCAAGGCCTTCTACGGCGTTGGTCCGCGAGAGTTCCGGGCCAGCTGACGCCGCGCGTCCAAAAACGCCGTTCGCCTTCGCGTCCGTGAAAGTCGCCTTCGCACCTGGCCAAGTCTGACCGCGCCGCCCGTGCTCCTCTGTCGCCAACGACATAAGAGGGAGGTTCGGGCCATGGGGCGTAAGCTCTGGTTACATCGGGCGTTCGGCGCCGCGTCGGTGCTGGCGCTGGCGGCGGCGGGCGCCGCGCACGGTCAGGTCGTCGAGGAAGTCGTGGTCACGGCCCAGAAGCGGGCCGAGAACGTCCAGGATGTGCCGATCGCCATTTCAGCCTTTACGGCCAACGCGCTGCAGGAGCGGGCGGTCGGCAATGTCGCCCAGCTGTCCAACCTGGCGCCCAACGTCACCCTGGACGGCGGTACGCCGTTCTCGGGCTCGCCCTCGGTGCTGTCGGCCTACGTCCGCGGCATCGGCTCGGACGACTTCGCGTTCAACATCGACCCGGGTGTCGGCATCTATGTCGACGGCGTCTATCTGGCCCGCACCGTGGGCGCCAATCAGGACCTGCTGGACGTCGAGCGGATCGAGATCCTCAAGGGGCCGCAAGGCACGCTCTTCGGCCGCAACACCATCGGCGGCGCGATCTCGATCGTCACCCGCGACCCCGGCGACGTCTTCAAGTTCAAGGGCGATGTCACCGTGGGCAGCTTCAATCTGATGCAGGCGCGCGGTAGCGCCGACCTGCCGCTGGCCGAGGGGCTGTCCTCGTCGATCACCTTCGGGATCAAGAGTCGCGAGGGCTATGTCGAGCGCATTCCCTTTCCGGACGCCAGGGCTCGGAACACCACGCCCTACACCGCCTTCCCGTCGTCCGCCTTCGACACCGCCTCGCGCGAAGGCGGCGAGAACAGCTGGAACCTGCGCGGCAAGCTGAAGTGGAAGGGCGAGGCGACCAAGATCGTTCTGTCCGCCGACTACACCCGCGAAGACAGTGGCGGCCTGGCCAACACTCTGATCGGCACGACCGAGACGGTTCCGGGCAATTTCGCCGGCTCCAGCCATCTTCCCGGCACAGCCTTCGATCCCACCGGAACTACGGGCTTCCTGTTCGGCGGGCTCTACAACTTCTGCATCGGCGCGACCTCGGCCCAGATCGCCGCCCGCAACGCCCAGGCCCTGTGCGGCGTGCGCGGCACGCAATACAGCCCCACCCTGCATGTCGCGTCGCTAGCCAGCGTCAATGTCGACGCCGATCCGAACAACGATCGGCTGCCCTATGACAGCCGCTTCGTCAGCAAGGACATCGACAAGAGCTACGCCACCGGCAACAGCTTTTCGAGCCTGGTGAACTGGGGCGTGGGGACGGCTGTCGAGCACAGCCTCACCGACGACGTGACGCTGAAGTCGATCACCGCCTATCGCAAGCTCTTGTGGAAGAGCGGCACCGACGCCGATGGCTCGCCGCTCAATATCGCCCAGCTCAGCTTCGACATGAAACAGTGGCAGTTCAGCCAGGAGCTGCAGCTGCTGGGCTCTGCCTTCGACAAGACGCTGAACTATGTGCTGGGCGGCTACTACTTCAAGGAGAAGGGCTCGCTGCACGACTTCGTCACCTTCGACGAAGGTCTGTTGCAGGTCGACGGTCCCAACCAGCTGGAGACCAAGAACTACGCGGCGTTCGGCCAGATCGACTGGCGGCCGATCGACCTGGTCGGGATCACCATCGGCGGCCGCTACACCAAGGAAAAGAAGCTGTTCGAGGGCGGCCAGCAGGACCTGAACGGCTTCAACTACAAGCTCTTCGGCTGCTCTGACGCCAACGGCGACATAACGCCGAACGGAGCCTTCCCCTTGGCGCCGATCTCGTGCCAGACCGGTCTCGGCTATCCCGATCCCAGCAATCCGGTGCGGGTCTACGCGCCGGGCGTCAACAGCCAGGAATTCAGCAACTTCTCGCCCAAGGTCGGGGTGCAACTGCATCCGGCCGACGACCTGATGGCCTATGTCAGCTGGTCCAAGGGCTATAAGACTGGCGGCTGGACGACCCGCCTGACCAATCCTCAACTGCTGGCCCAGCCGTTCGGCGAGGAGACCGCCACCACCTGGGAAGCCGGCTTCAAGTCCAAGCTTCTGGATCGCCGCCTGCAACTGAACGGCTCGGTGTTCCAGACCCAGTACGACGGCATCCAGCTGAACTTCCAGCAGGGGACCTCTCCGACGATCCGCAACGCCGGCAACGCCAAGATCAAGGGCGTCGAGGTCGAGGCGGTCGCCGTGCCGGTTGAGGGGCTGACCATCAATGCCTCGGTGGGCTACCTGCATGCGCGCTACACCGATGTGCTGGCCGGCGTGCTGGCGGTCAGCGGTCCCAACGTCTTCCAGGCGGGCGCGTTCGTCGGCGCGCCGCTACCCAAGACGCCCAAGTGGAAGATCAATGTCAGCCCGCGCTACGAATTCAAGCTGGCCAACGGCGGCGCAGTGACGGCCATCGCCGACTGGACCTATACGTCCGCCATCTGGAACAACGCCCAGCGCACCTACCTGCTGAAGCGGCCGGCGGTGCAGGTGGTCAATGCGAGCCTGGCCTATGCCGATCCGGGGGGCGCCTGGAGCGTCACCGTCGGCGGTACGAACCTGACCGACAAGCGCTACCTGACGACCGGCAATGAGAACATCGCCGCCGGCGCGATCTTCGGCACGTACAGCCGTCCGCGCGAGGCCTATGTCCGCCTCGGCGTGACGTTCTGACGAGGAGCACGATCGCCATGAATGACATGAGCCCAAGACCCGTCCGGGGGGCCGCTGCGCCGCTGCTGTCGGCCGATCAATGGACCGAGCGATTGTATTCCGAAGGCTGGCGCAGGTCCGCGGGCGGCGTGATCGACGTCCAGGAACCGGCGACGGAGACGGTGCTGACGCGGGTCGGGCGCGCCGATCGTTCCGACGTCGCGCGCGCCGCCGCCTCGGCCAGGGCGGCCCAGCCGGCCTGGGCGGCGCTGGGCGCCGACGCGCGACAGGCGATCCTGCTCCGCGCCGCCCAGCTGCTGACCGATCACGCCGCAGACCTGGCGCCGTGGATCATGCGCGAGAGCGGCTCGGTCGGGGCCAAGGCCGCCGTCGAGCTGGAGCACGCCGCCGGCTTCGTGCGCCAGGCCGGCGCGGCGGCGACCGAGGCCGCCGGGCTGGTCCTGCCCGCCTCCCAGGGCAAGACCAGCATCGCCCGCCGCGTGCCGCTGGGCGTGGTGGCGGTGATCTCGCCGTTCAACTTCCCCCTGGTGCTGTCGATCCGCGCGGTGGCGCCCGCCCTGGCAGCCGGCAATGCGGTGGTGCTGAAACCCGATCCCGCACGCCGATCAGCGGCGGCTTCCTGATCGCCCGGCTGTTCGAGGCCGCCGGCCTGCCGGAAGGGCTGCTGCATGTCCTGCCGGGGGACGCCGAGGCCGGTGACGCCCTGTGCCGCGATCCCAACATCGCCATGGTCGCCTTCACCGGTTCCACGGGCGCGGGCCGCAAGGTGGGCGAGGTCGCGGGGGCCCATCTGAAGAAGGTGGCGCTGGAGCTGGGCGGCAAGAACCCGCTGATCATCCTCGACGACGCCGATCCCGACGTAGCCGCCTCGAACGCGGCCTGGAGCGCATGGCTGCACCAGGGCCAGATCTGCATGACCGCTGGCCGCCTGCTGGTCCAGCGCGGAATCCACGACGCCGTCGTCGAGCGCCTGGCGGCCAAGGCCGCGCATCTGCCGGTCGGCGATCCGACGCGCGGCGACGTGGCGCTGGGACCGTTGATCAGCAGGGGGCAGTTGGAGCGTGTCCATGACATCGTCTCCGACACGGTGGCGGCTGGAGCGCGCCTCGTCGCCGGCGGAACGCATGTGGGCCTATACTATGCGCCGACCGTGCTGAGCGGCGTCGCGCCGGGCATGCGGGCTTTCGAGGAGGAGATCTTCGGTCCCGTGGCCGCCGTCACCGTCTTCGACGATCTGGACGAGGCCGCGCGCCTGGCTAACCACGGCCCCTATGGGCTCGCCGCGGGCATCATCACGGGCTCGGTGGGGCGGGGCATGAGCCTGGGCGGCGCGCTCGAGGTGGGCCACCTGCACATCAACGACCAGACGGTGGAGGCGGGGCCGCATTCGCCGTTCGGCGGGATGAAGGCCTCAGGCAACGGCAGCCGCATCAGCGGACCGGCCAATCTGGACGAGTTCACGACCTGGCGGTGGGAGACGGTCAAGGCCGTCGCGACCGCCTATCCATTCTAGGGAGCGCCGCCGCATGCGGATCACCGCCGCCGTCACCCGCCGTCCGAAGGGACTCTTCAGCCTGGAGACCCTGGACATCGAACCGCCGCGCGCGGGCGAAGTCCTGGTGCGGGTTGTCGCCACCGGGGTCTGCCACACCGACATGGTGATGCGCGACCAGCATCTGCCGACGCCGCAACCCGTGGTGCTGGGCCATGAGGGGGCGGGCGTGGTCGAGCGCGTCGGACCGGGCGTGACCAAGGTGGCCGTCGGCGACCATGTGGTCATGACCTTCAACTCCTGCGGCCGTTGCCCCTCCTGCTCGGACCACGCGCCAACCTATTGCCACGAGTTCTTCCCGCGCAACTTCATGGGCGCGCGAGAGGACGGCTCGTCGGGGCTGTCGCGGGGCGGCGAGGTCATCCACGCGAACATCTTCGGCCAGTCCTCGTTCGCCACCTTCGCGCTTTGCCACGCGCGCAACGCGGTCAAGGTCGACAAGGCCGCGCCGCTGGAGCGGCTGGGGCCGCTGGGCTGCGGGGTGATGACGGGAGCAGGGGCGGTGATGAACGCCCTGAAGGTTCCGGCGGGCCGATCCCTGGTCGTCTTCGGCGCCGGGGCGGTCGGCCTTTCGGCGGTGCTGGCGGCCAAGGCGGTCGGCGCGGGGCCCATCATCGCCGTCGACATCAATCCCGAGCGCCTGGCCCTGGCGCTGGACCTTGGCGCTGACCATGCCCTGAACGGCCTGGAGGGCGGGATCGTCGAGAAGATCCAGGCCATCACCGGAACGGGCGCGCATTTCTCGATCGACACGACGGCGAACCTGACGGTGATGCGGCAAGCCGTCGACTGCCTGGGCCCGCGTGGAGTCTGCGGCCTGGTCGGCGCTTCCAAGATGGGCGACGAACTGCCGCTGGACGCGGTGTCGGTGATGAGCGGCGGCAAGATGGTGCGCGGTGTCGTGGAGGGCGACGCCGACCCGGACGTCTTCATTCCCGAACTGATCGCCCTGCACCAGGCGGGTCGCTTTCCGTTCGATCGCCTGATCCGCTTCTATCCCCTGTCGGACATCAACCAGGCGGTCGCGGACGGCGAGACGGGGCGGGTGATCAAGCCCGTGGTGCGCATGGCTTGATGCGCTGGACAGGCCCTCACGGATGAACGCGACGCCTGGAAGCTAGCCGTCACGGGAGAAGCGCTCTAGATGCGATCGGCATACAGTTTCCTGGGTATGCTGATCGGAGCTGAGGCCATGGAGGAGATCGCCGCTTTCGGCGTTCTGGGCGAGCGGTTGGGGCTGCGACTGCACTACGCCGACGTCCGCTCCATGGCGGCGCTGAGCATGCGTCTGGCGCCCTTGGGCGTCACGCCCGCGCGCGCCACGGCGATCGTCTATATCGCCCTGAACGCCGGCTGTGACCAGATGTCCCTGGGGCGCGCCCTCGGGATCAACCGCGCCAGCACCGTGAAGGCCGTCAACGAGTTGGAAGCGCGAGGCGTGATCGAGCGGCGGCCCGGCCGTGACCGGCGCGCCAACGCCCTGCATCTTACCGTCGCCGGCGAGACGTTGCGCTTGCGGATTGAACAGGAGACGGCGGAGCATGATCGCGCGACGTTCGCGGCCCTGTCGACGGCCGAACGGGCGCAACTCCGGGATCTGTTGAGCAAGATCGGGACCGCCCACGCGCCGGTGTGATGCGCGCCGCGATGGCTTGCCGGACGCTGGCCTCAGGGTTTTAAGGGTCTTGGCGCCAGGGGAGGGCGCCGCATGCCATGCACATTAGCCTGGGCCAGATCCGCGCCTTCGTCACCGTGGCCTCGACCCGCAGCTTCACGCGCGCCGCCGAAGTGCTGGCCTTGTCTCAGCCGGCCCTGACCAACCGCGTCCGCCAGTTCGAGGAGGCGCTGGGCCTGCGCCTGTTCGACCGCAGCACCCGCTCGGTCGAACTGACGCACACGGGCCGTGAGCTGCTGCCGATCTTCCTGCGCCTGGTCACGGAATTCGAGGGCGCGGTGGTCAACGCCCGCGATTTCGTCTCCAAGGCCAAGGGCGTGGTGCGGCTGGCCTGCTTGCCGTCCTGCGCGGCGACCCTGCTGCCGGACCTGATCGCGCGCTTCCAGCTCGACCACCCGAATGTCACCTTCGAAGTCGAGGACGCGCTGAACAGCAGCATCGCCACCCTGGTGCGCGAGGATCGCGTCGACTTCGGCATCGGTATGGCCGACGAGGCCGACGGGGACCTGGAGCAGATCAAGCTGTTCGACGACGCCCTGATCGTCGTTCACCCCGCCGGTCATCCGATCGCCGAGCCGGCCAAGGTCACCGTCGAGGCGCTGGCGAGCCATCCGCTGATCCTGATGAACCGCGGCAGCAGCGTGCGAGACCTGGTCGACGGAGCCTTCATCGCCGCCGGCCGGACGGCCACGCCGGCATGCCAGGTCCGCTACATGACCACCGCCGTGGCCCTGGTCCGCGCCGGCCTGGGCCTGGCCATCCTGCCTTCGACCGCCGTCGAGATCCGAACCCAGGAGAACGTCAGGGCGCGGCCCATCGACGATCCTGCCTTCACCCGAACGATCGTGTTGATGCGCCGGCGGCACTCGCCGGTGCGGCCCATCGTGCAGACCTTTATCGATAGTGTTTGCCGGGGTTGCGGCGGCGTTTCTGGCGGATTGATAGAGCAAGGCTATTAATCGATCCAAACTTCCGTTTTGCGCGCGGGCTTTCAGGGTCGGCATATACGGCTGACAAGCTGAATACAGCGCCCAGGAAGCAACGTCTGTCATGCTCGCTCTCATCGGGGTTGCGGCGATCCTCGCGCTCACGGCGGCGATCCTGTCCAACCGCGCCTCGCCCGTCGCGGCGCTGATCCTCATCCCGCTGGTCGCCGCCATCGCGATCGGCCAGGGCCGCCACGCTCCGGAACTGATGGTCGCCGGCGTGGCCAAGATCGCGCCCGTGGCGGCGATGTTCGTCTTCGCCATCCTGTTCTTCGGCGTGATGACCGATGCGGGCCTGCTGGATCCGATCGTCCGGCGGATCCTGAAGGCCGTCGGCCGTCGTCCCAGCCGGATCACCGTCGGCACCGCGCTGCTGGCCCTGATCATCCATCTGGACGGTTCCGGCGCGGTCTGCTTCCTGGTCGCCATTCCGGCCATGCGGCCGCTGTACGACGCCCTTGGCATGGATCGCCGCGTCCTGGCCTGCGTCGCCTCGCTGGCGGCGGGCGTGAACTTCCTGCCCTGGACCGGACCGACGGTGCGCGCCGCTTCGGCCCTGCATATTCCGGTGCTGGACATCTTCAAGCCGATGATCGGCGTGCAGCTGGCGGGCCTGGCCTTCGTATTCGCCGTCAGCTGGTGGCTGGGCAAGCGCGAGGAAAGGCGTCTGGGTCTGGTCGAGACCGCCCCGGACGGTCTTCCAGCTCTCGACATCCCCGAGCACGGCGCCGAGCCAAACCTCGCGCGCCCGCATCTGTTCTGGCCGAACCTGCTGCTGACCCTGGTCGCCATGGGGCTGCTGGTCGCGGGCGTCGCGGCGCCGGCAGTGGTGTTCATGGTCGCTTTCGCCCTGGCCCTGCTGCTGAACTATCCGAAGGTCGAAGATCAGCGCGCCCGGATCGACGCCCATGCTCGCTCCGCCCTGCTGATGGCCTCGGTGCTGATCGCGGCCGGCGCCTTCACCGGGATCATGGGCGGCGCGGGCTTCCTGAAGGCCATGGCCGACGCCGCCGTCGCCCACATCCACCCGGACGGCGGCCGGCACATTCCGTTCGTTCTGTCACTGATCGCCATGCCGCTGAGCATGGTCTTCGACCCGGACTCCTTCTATTTCGGCGTCCTGCCGGTGATCGCCGAGACCCACGTCCGGTTAGGCGGAGCGCCGGTGCAGGTCGCGCAGGCCGCCCTGGTCGGCCAGATGACCGCGGGCTTTCCCGTCAGCCCCCTGACCCCGGCCACCTTCCTGGTGGCGGGCCTGGCCGGCGTGGAGCTGTCGGCCCACCAGAAGTTCGCCTTTCCCGTCCTCTATGGCGCGTCGCTGGTCATGGCGCTCGCTTGCCTGCTGCTGGGGCTGTTCCCGCTTTGACGTCTGCACCTGAACCCCGTGTCATCCGCATCGGCGCGGGCGCCGGTTTCGCCGGCGACCGCATCGAGCCCGCCGTCGAGCTCGTCCGGGAAGGGCGTCTCGACTACCTGGTGTTCGAATGCCTGGCCGAGCGCACCATCGCCCTGGCCCAGCGCGCCCGCCTCGGCGATCCGGCCTCCGGTTACGATCCGCTGCTGGAGGCGCGGATGCGCGCCGTCCTGCCGCTGTGCGTCGAGAGGGGCGTGCGCATCGTCTCCAACATGGGCGCGGCCAATCCCGCTGCCGCCGCGCGTCGCATCGCCGCGCTGGCCGCCGAGCTGGGGCTGCCCGGCGTGAAGATCGCGGCCGTGGTCGGCGACGACGTGCTGGACGTGATGGCCGGCTCGACCCGGCCGCTGCTCGAGGTGGACGGCGACGTGGCCGGCCTGGGCGACGACCTGATCTCGGCCAACGCCTATCTGGGCTGCGAGCCGATCGTCCAGGCTCTGGCGGGCGGCGCCCAGGTGGTGGTGACCGGCCGCGTGGCCGATCCCTCGCTGTTCCTGGCCGCCCTGGTTCACGAGTTCGGCTGGTCGCTGGACGACTGGGAGCGGCTGGGGCGCGGCACGGTCGTGGGTCATCTGCTGGAATGCGCCGGCCAGGTGACCGGCGGCTATTTCGCCGACCCCGACGTCAAGACCGTGCCGGACCTGGCGCGCCTGGGCTTCCCGTTGGCCGAGGTGTCGGCGGACGGTGCGGCGGTGATCACCAAGGTCGAAGGCTCCGGCGGTCGTGTCGATGTCGCCACCTGCACCGAGCAGCTGCTGTACGAGCTGCACGACCCGGCCCGCTACCTGACGCCCGACGTGACGGCCGACTTCTCGACCGTGCGTTTCGAGCAGGTCGGCCCCGACCGGGTGGCCGTGCAGGGCGGCGGTGGCCAGGCGCGGCCGGCACAGCTGAAGGTCTCGCTGGGGCGCAAGGAGGGCTTCATCGGCGAGGGCGCGATTTCCTATGCCGGCTCCAGCGCCGTGGCGCGGGGCCGCCTGGCCCTGGATATCATCGCCGAGCGCTTCCGCCTGACGGGCCTGGCGCCGGAGGAGACGCGGTTCGAGCTGATCGGCGTCGACGCCGTGGCCCCCGAAGCCCTGGTCTCGGCCTTCGCCCCCATGGAGGTGCGCGCCCGCGTGGTCGCCCGCACCCGCACCCGCGCCGAGGCAGAGCGCGTCGGCCGCGAGGTCGAGGCGCTGTACACGAACGGCCCGGCGGGCGGCGGCGGCGCTACGCGCCTGGTCACGCCCGTCATCGGCGTGGTCTCGACCCTGATCGAGCGCGCCCTGGTCCAACCCACCGTGATCTTCGAGACGGCGTCATGAAACTTCGCGAACTCGCGCACGCCCGTAGCGGCGACAAGGGCGACGTGTCGAACATTTCGGTCATCGCCTACGACCAGGGAGCCTATGAGCGGGTCCGCCGGGCGCTGACGCCCGAGAGGGTCAAGCGGCACTTGCGCGGCATCGTGCGCGGCGAGGTGCGCCGCTACGACCTGCCCGGACTGATGGCCCTGAACTTCGTGCTGCACGGCGCGCTGGGCGGCGGGGTAACCCGCTCCCTGGCCCTGGACGCCCATGGCAAGTGCCTGAGCGGGCTGCTGCTGGAGCTTGACCTCGAGGAGACCCAAGCATGACCCTGCGCGGAACGCTCTGCCTGGGCGCGGCGCTGGCGCTGCTGGCCGGAACCACCGACGCGGCGGAGGCGCCCCAGGGTGTCACCGTGCTGCGCCACTTGACCTTCGACGGGGTCAGCGACGACCTGGTCGGCCTGGCCGCCAAGCCCGCGCCCTATGCTGATCCGCGGCGCCCGACGGCCGTCGAGCTGCGTCGGGCCACCCTGGCGGCGCGGGCCGATCCGGCTTCGGGCTGGGGACACCTGTTCGGTCCGACGATCGACGCCGCCACCGGCCAGCCCTATCCCCACGGCGGACGCGTGGCCGGCGAGGAGTACCTGGCCTATACGCACGGTCCGGCGGGCGCAAAGAGCGCGGTGCTGTTCCAGGTTCCGACCAAGCTGTCGCGCGAGCGGCGCTGCATCCTGGCCGTGCCGCAGTCCGGCTCGTTCGGCATCTATCACGACATCGCCACGACCGGCTTCTGGGGCCTGCAGCACGGCTGTGCGGTGGTCTACACCGACAAGGGTCACGGCACGGGCGCGCACGACCTTTCCAGCGACACCGTCACCTTGATCAACGGGACCACCGCCAAGGCGCGCGAGGCCGGAGCGCTGTCGCACTTCACCGCGCCCCTGTCGGCCAAGGCGCGCGTCGCCTTCCTGGCCCGTTGGCCGCATCGGATCGCCTTCAAGGCCGCGAACTCCAAGCTCAATCCCGAAAGCCAGTGGGGCGAGGATGTGCTGCGCGCCATCCGCTACGCCTTCTGGCAGCTGAACGCCCGCCACGGCGGCGGCTGGACCTCGGAGAACACGCTGGTGATCGTCGCGGGCAATTCCAACGGCGGCGGGGCCGCGCTCTATGCCGGGGAGAAGGACCGCGAAGGCCTGATCGACGGCGTGGTCGCCGGTGAGCCGCAGGTCCAGGTGCGGTCCAATCCCGACGTTCGGGTGATGCGCGGCGGCAAGGTGCGGGCCGACGGCGCCCGGACGCTGCTGGACTATTTCACCTTCGCCAACCTCTACGAGCCTTGCGCCGTGCTGGCCATGCCGGACGCGCCGATGGCCGACCGGGTCGTCCACGCCGCCGATCGGTGCGCCTCGCTGAAGCAGGCCGGCTTGCTGGGCGCCGCCGACCTGGCCGGGCAGGCGCGTGAGTCTCAGGACAAGCTGCTGGCCTACGGCTTCGATCCCGAGACGGCGGTGCTGAACGCCGCCGCCTACCTGATCGGCCCCGACGCCACGGCGGCCAAGTACGCTAGTGACCACGGTCGCTTCGGCGTCGAGCGGCGGATCTGCGGTTACAGTTACGCCTCGCTGGACGCCGAGGGGAAGCCGCGCGCTGTCCCACCGGCCGAGTTCGCCGAGATCTTCGCCAAGGCCGCGGGCGGCGCGCCGACCGGCAGCATCGACCTGGTCAACGACAACGATCCTCGTGGCCCTCGCCGCAACGACCTGTCGATCTCGCCCAGCACCGGCCGGGCCGACTATAATCTGGACGGCGCGCGCTGCCTGCGCGCCCTGGCCGTGGGGCGCTCGGCCGACGCCCGCCGCGTCCAGGCCGGGATCGCCGCGTTCCTGGCCAACGGAGACCTGCACGGCAAGCCGGCGATCATCGTCCATGGACGAGCCGACAACCGCGTGCCGCCGGCCTTCAGCTCCCGGCCCTATCTGGCGACCAATAGCCTGAGGGAGGGCGGGGCCAGCAAGTTGCGGTACATCGAGGTGGAGAACGCCGAGCACTTCGGCTTTTCAATGCCGGGCTTCGACACCCGCTTCGTGCCGTTGGCCTACTACAATCTCCGCGCCCTCGACATGATCTGGGCGACCCTGACCACCGGCGCGGCGCTGCCTGACAGCCAGATCGTCCGTACACGGCCCCGCGGCGGCAAGCCCGGCGCGGCGCCCGCCCTGACGCTCGACAACGCCCCGCCGATCGCAACGACGACGCTCCGTGCGGCCGACCGGATCCGCGTTCAGCAGGGGATCGTCGTCCTGCCGGACTAGCTCGGCTCATTCATAATGATGACTGATCAATCGATCAGGAAATGCCATTTCCCTAGCGTTGGGCTTATGGCGTAACAACGGTTTCACACGCTGGCGCGTATGACCGGCGACAGGAGGAAACATCAGAGTGGACCACATTCTGACCTAGCGCCCGACCCTTGAGGTCCTGGCCTTAGTCCAAGCTCGAACACGTCTCTACGAACCGGTCGCGGACACCGCGCGCCCGAACGGCGTCCTGCGCGCCGAACAAAAAAAGGGGAGGGATCCATCATGCGTAATTCCAACCGGCGTCGCTGGATGCTGGCCAGTCTGGGCGGAGCGTCGATCACGGCCCTGCTGGCGGGCGGGGCCCAGGCCCAGCAGGCCCCGAGCGAGGCCACCCAGGTCGACGCCGTCGTCGTCACCGGCAGCTTTCTGCGCAACATCAAGCAGGAGGACGTCGCCTCGCCGATCGTCTCGGTGGACCAGAAGGCCCTGACCAAGACCGGCGTCGTCTCGATCGGCGACCTGCTGCGCTACGTGCCCCAGAACATCGGCAGCATGGGCGGCGTCCAGGACCTGGCCAAGGGCGGCCAGGACAGCAAGGACACCCGCTCGGCCAACCTGCGCGGCCTGGGCTCTGGCGCGACCCTGGTGCTGATGAACGGGCGCCGGGTCGTGAAATCGGACGGCTACGTCAACCTCAACAGCCTAACCCCGCCGATCGCCATCGCCCGCGTCGAGACGGTGCTGGACGGCGCCTCGGCCACCTACGGCGCGGACGCTGTGGCCGGCGTGTTCAACATCATCACCGACAGCCGCTTCGAGGGTTTGAAGACCAGCGCCCAGTACACGCACATCGCCGACAGCCCAGCCTGGCAGGTGCAGGCCATGTGGGGCGCCAAGGGCGAGCGTTCGCGCCTGGTGGTCTCCGGCGCCTACACTGATATCTCCCGCCTTCAGAACGCCGACCGGGCGGTGACCAACATCTTCAACGCCTCGTCTGGCGCCGGCGCCAATCCGGGAACCTTCACCCTGACGGCGCGGCCGCGCACGGCCGCCGGGGCCGACGTGGTCATCAACGGCGTCAACTATTCGACCCTTTACGACACCTACAAGAACGCGGCCGGGACCCTGGCCGTGGTCGACCCGCTCTGCGGTTCGGCCGCGACCAAGAGCGTCTTCACCCCTTCGGCCTCGGGCCCCGGCTACGCCATCGGCAGCTGCGCCTTCAGCTTCCAGGCGCAGAACCCGATCCGCGGCGCCAGCCAGAGCGGCCTGCTGCACGTCGAGGGCCAGTACGACCTGACCGACGCGCACCAGCTGTTCATGGAATCGGCGATCTACCACCAGGACTCGCAGCGCTACGGCGTGCCGTCCTACGCGCAGAACCACAATGGCGGAACGCCGCCGATCGTCCCCGCGGCCAACCCCTACAATCCGTTCGGCGTGCCCGTGTACTACCAGGGCCGCCCCATCGGTTCGCAGGGCCTGATGGGCACGATGTACAACGTGCAGCGGAACGAGGCGAACCAGTTCCACAACGTGCTGGGCGGCCAGGGGCCGCTGCTGGCCGGCTGGAACTACACGGCGACCCTGACCTCGTCTTGGTCCAGCAACGTGTTCCGCGACCACGATACGGACATGAACCTGTTCCAGGCGGCGCTGAACGGCTACGGCGGCCAGAACTGCAACTATCGCTGGAATGGTCCGGGCGTCGGCGCCGTGGCGGGGCAGGGCAACTGCTTCTATCTGAGCCCCTTCGCCAAGGACAATCAGAGCCAGAGCGCCGGGGCGCTCTACAACATCCAGTCCGAGGTCTTCACCCGCACCGTGCGTGACATGCAGATCGCCGACGTCGTGATCGACGGCACGCTGGGCCGCCTGCCGGGCGGCGACATCGCCGGCGCCTTCGGCGCGCAGTGGCGACGCGAGGGCGAGAAGATCAACAGCTCCGACCTGCTCAAGAGCGGCTATGCGGCTTTCGGCGGTCCAGCCGTGGATCGCAACGCGCGCCGCACGATCAAGAGCGTCTTCACCGAATGGAACCTGCCGATCGTCACCGGCCTGAACCTGGACCTGGCCGTACGTCACGAGGACTACGGCGGCTTCAAGACGACCAATCCGAAGGCCTCGCTGATCTGGCGTCCGGTGGACAGCGTCTCGCTGCGGGCCTCGGCCAGCACGGCCTTCCAGGCGCCGGGTCTGGAGAACGCCACCAGCGGTCCGATCAGCAACAACGTCGTCAACATCACCGACCCGGTGCTGGGCACGACCAACTTCCGGACCGTCACCACGATCGGCAATCCGGACCTGAAGCCGCAGACGTCCAAGGTGCACAACCTGGGGATCACCTGGCTGCCGGTCCGCCGCGCCTCGCTGTCCCTGGATTGGTGGACCTTCAAGTACGACAACCAGATCGCGGTGCAGAACGGCCAAGCCGTGATCAACGCCGCGCCCAACGGCCCGCAGGTCGTGCGCGACCAAGGCGGCGTGGCCCAGACGATCTACGTCACCAGCTACAACGCCAAGAGCGGGACCCAGACCTCTGGCCTGGACATCGCGGGCAGCTGGTCGTTCGACCTGGGCGACAGCATCATCACCCTGCGGAACAATCTCAGCTACCTGATCAAGTACGACATCGACACCGGCTCGCTGGTCTATGATGGCGTTGGGCGGCGCAACAACACCACGACCTCGCCCGCCACGGCGGCGGCCGCGCCGAAGTACCGCAACCTGTCGTCCGTCGACTGGTCGCTGGGACCGCATTTCGCCAGCGCGACGGTGCGCTACGTCTCCGGCGTCATGGACGACTACGCCATCGCCATCACCGCCAAGACCACGGCGCGCGTGAAGTCCTGGACGGTTCTGGACCTGCAGTACGCCTACGCGTTCGGCCAGGACGAGCGCTATCGCGTGACCGTCGGCGCGATCAACGTCTTCGACCGCGCGCCGTCGTCGGCCAAGTACACGGGCTATCTCAGCTCGGTGGCCGATCCGTTCGGGCGGCAGTCCTACGTCCGCCTGGACGCGCGTTTCTGATCCTCGCCAGCGTTTGGGCCCGCAGCGCGGACGTCTAGATCAGGTCGGCGCGCGATCGCCGTCTTCCAACGAAAGAAATGGCGGATGACCGGGGTCATCCGCCAGGCGCAGGTGAGGAAGTCTAGAAGGCTTTCTTGACGCCGAGCTCGAAGGTCCGGCCCAGCGGATTGCCGGTCCACGGGTCGTAGCCGAACTCTTCCTGGGCGGGGGGCGGGTCGCGGTCGAAGATATTGGCCGCCATGACGGTCAGGGCCATGTCGTCCCCCAATTGCAGGCGATAGGTGAGGTCGGTCGTCACCCAGTCCTGGCCATTCTCGCCGTACTGGACGCCGGCGCGCTCGTCCCTGACGGCGGAGACGAAGTTGACGCCCAGCCGGAAGTTCTGGTTCCCGAGGCCGTAGTTGATCCCCAGGTTGGCGCGCCACTTCGGGGCGGCCTGGGCGAAGGTCGCGAAGTTCAGCGTGCCCAGGCGATCGTCGCCGGTGGAGATGGTGACGCCGTCCAGAGTGGTCGGGCCGGTCTTGAGCGCGGTGACGCGGGTGGCGGTGACGTTGATGTCCAGGTCGCCCCGACCCAGCGGCATGCCGTACTTGGCCTGGATGTCGAAGCCCTTGGTCGTCTGGCCGGGGCCGTTGCCGTAGCGGGTGGAGACGGCCGAGAACGTGCCGACGCCGCTCATGCCCACCGTGCAGCCCGCGTTGAAGCTGATGCGCGCCAGCAGGGGCTGCTTGGCGACGTCGCAGGTCGTGATCGTGCCGCCCGCGCCATTGAACACCAGGCTGGCGATCTGGTTGGGATCCGCGACCTGGCCGATCTGATCCTTGGTCCGGATATCGAAATAGTCGACGATCAGGCGGAAGTCGTGGCCGTCCGCCAGGCCTCGGCTCTGCCAGATCGCGCCGATATTGCCGGTCTTGGCGGTCTCGGGCTTGAGATCGGCGTCGGTGATGAACTGCGCCGCCAGCCAGTTGCTGGCCGCCACCGTATAGGTGCGCGCGGCCACCGTCACGGCGCCCGGCGTCACGCCCAGCGGCGGGGTCTGATAGTTGGTGCCGTACGAGCCCCGGAAGGTCAGCGGGCCCCAGACGTTCCATTTGCCCGACACCTTGTAGACGGTGGCCCCCAGGTCGTTGGAGAAGCGCTCGCGACGGGCGGCCAACTGGATGTCGACGTTGGACAGCAGCGGGACCTGCAGTTCGCCGAACAGCGAGTATTGGCTCTGCTCGGCCTGTGTGGGCAGGGTCGGGGCGAACAGGACGAACGGTCCCGGGGCGTCGGGCGTGCAGCCCCGGAAGTTCGGGCTGGTGGTGGGGGTCGGGGTGGGGCTGAGATTGCCGGAGCCCGGCCCGTTGGCGCTGGTGGTGTTGCTGGGCCACTCGCACTGGATCGAGCCGTTGTTGAACGCGCTGGGGACTTCCACGCGATTGGACAGCGAACGGTATTGGGCGCCCAGGGCCCACCCGATCTCGCCGCCCGGCAGCTTGATCCCGGACTGGCCGTTGAAGACCAGGTCGGCCGTGAAGTTATGGCTCATGGTTTCGACCGCGCGGGGATCGAACATCCAAAGGGCCAGGTCCTTGGGGTTCTCCTTGCCCGCGACGTAGTTGGGGTTGGCGAGGTCACGGACGGGCTGCCCCTTGAACGAACTCGAGAAGGGGTTCCAGTACTGGCAGCCGTTCTTGCCGGCGGCGCCCGGGTTCTGGGTGCCGAAACGGCTGGGATCCAGGTCGGGCGCCTGGCAGTTGGGGCCGCCGAAGCCGTTCAGGGCCTCCTGCAGGCGGTAGCCGATGGTGTCGGCGTGGGTGTTGTAGTTGTAGGCGTCGTTATACGTCAGGGCGAAGTCGTAGCCGACCTTGCGGGCGAACGGCGCCAGGTCGCCCAGGTCCCCGGTAAGGCCCGCCGAGACGCGCCAGACCTTGTTGTCGATGCGGTCGGCCACGCCGAAACCGTCGCCGCCCGAATAGTACGGATTGCCGCCGTGGCCGAACAGCCGGTAGGTGATCGGCGTGAAGCCCGAGGCCCCGACGATGCCGTTCTTGGCGGCGAACTCGGCCGCGAAGGGGTTGGAGATCGGCACGTAGAACTGGTTGACCGCCCCGGTGGTCAGGGCCGGGCCTCGCGACACCGGCTGGGCCGGCGAACCCATGACCTGCGGCAAGTTCACCCGGCCGTACGACGCGTCCATGTGGAACTTCATCGTGTCGGTGATGTCGGCCTTCAGCTGGGCGTAGAGCCGATAGGTGTCCTGCTTCTCCACCAGCCGGTAGTACGGGATGTAGTTGTAGGCGCAGGTGAAGGCGTTGTCGTAGCGGCCGCCTACGGCCGCGCAGCTGGCCGGCGTGAAGTCGGAGACGATGCCGCCCAGGGGCGGGCCCCATTCGCCGACGTCGGTGGCGGTGGGCGTGGCGGGCAGGGGGCCGCGCGGCTGCCAGCCCGTCAGGTTGGTCAGGGTCGACCAGGGTGCCGGGTTGTAGCCCGCGCCCGGCGTCAGCGAGGCCTTGGTGAAGTCCCGCTCCAGGGTGTTCAGGCGCGAGCGGTGCTCGTACTCGGCCGAGACCAGCAGGTTGACGCGGTCGGCCCCGACGCCGCCCATCACGCCGACCGAATAGTCGCCCTTCGAGCCCTTGATGTGCTTGTACTGGGCCTGGGCCTGCAGGCCGACGAAGTGATCGAGGGTGATGAAGTTGACGACGCCGCCGGTGGCGTCGGCGCCGTAGATCACCGCCGCGCCATCCTTGAGAATCTCGGTGCGGGCCAGGGCGATCGACGGGACGTTGGCCGTGTTCTGGTTCATCCGCCGGCCGTTCAGCAGCACCAGCGTCTTGTCGGCCCCCAGGCCGCGCAGGTTGTAGTTCACCGAGCCGACCAGGGCCGGGCCGCCAAAATAGTACGACTCGCCGGTCGTCGGGCCCGAGATCGTCAGGCTCTTGGCGAACTCCAGCGCCGTGGGCGAGCCCTGCTTTTCCAGCTCCTGCTGCGAATAGACCTCGACGGGGAGGGCGGCGTCGAGCGCCGAACCCCGGATGTTGGAGCCGGTGACGACGATTTCCTCGACCTGCGTGGATTGCTCCTGACCCCAGGCCGGCGCGCCCAAGCCCGCGATCCCGATCAGCAGCACGGCGCCCGACGCGCCGGATAGCCCGATTTTCATGTGGCGAACCCTCCCGTTGAATGAGTCTCTTAACGCTCATTCTCACAAGAGTGAGTGTTGTAGCATCGTCCTGGCGGCGTCAATGATCATTGTTCGACCATGTGGTCGTAGGCGCCGGCGCGGGCGATTGCCGCTACGGGAACGATTGACAGGAGCGCGCCGCGACCCGACTACGCGGCGTGCGGAATGACCAGGAGGACGGCTTGGCGGGAGCGACGGCGGGGGAGACCAAGGCGCGGCGGACCAAGGCCGAGCAGCGCGCCCAGAGCCTGGAGCAGATCTTGGATGCGGCCGAATATCTGTTCTCGCAGAACGGTTTGTACGGCGTGACCTTGCGCGATGTCGCCGTGCGGGTCGGCATCCACACGACGCTGCTGAACTACTATTTCAAGGACAAGACCAATCTGTTCGAAGCCGTGTTCGCGCGGCGGGCGGGGGTCACGTCCGGCCGCCGGATGATCGCCCTGGAGCAGTACGAGCAGGCCGCGGGCGACAAGCCGACCGTCGAGGGCGCGCTGCACGCCTTCCTCGACACCGACCTTGATCTCTATTTCGAGGGCGGCGAGCACTGGATGAACTACGCGGCCTTCTGCGCGCGGGTCAGCAATACGCCCGAGGGCGCGGCGCTGATGGACGAGCACTTCGACCCCGTCGTGCTGAAGCTGGTCGGCATCCTCAAGCGGGCCCTGCCGGACTATGCGGACGAGGAGATCTTCTGGGGCTACCACTTCGTCTCGGGCGCCCTGATGAACACGCTGGCGCGCACGGGCCGGATCGACAAGCTCTCCGGCGGCGTCTGCCGATCCGACGACTTCCCGGCGGTCAAGAAGCGGATCGCCCGGTTCATGGCGGCGGGCTTCATCGCGCTGAAGGCTTGAAGCCCGCCGACTCCTACGCCTTGCGCTCGGCCCGTGCGAAGATCCGGGCCAGCCACAGGAAGAGGCCGATCGCCAGGAGATAGAACGGGATCAGGGTGTAGAGCGCCATCTGCAGCGAGTTGTGCGGATGGCTGGCTTTGAAGGCGTCGCTGGCCCAGCCGACATAGGTCGGCCCCAGACCCAGGCCGATGAAGTTCATGACCAGCAGCAGCAGGGCGCCGGACATGACGCGCTCCTCGGGCCGAACCTCTTCCTGGACCAGGGTCACCGCCGAGGACAGGTAGAAGTAGTTCAGGACCATGGGGCCCATCAGCAGGGCCAGGGCCAGCGGCCAGGTCGGCGCCCAGACGAAGCCGACATAGAACGGCGTCGCCAGGATCAGGGAAATTGCCGGCACGAGGGCGTAGGCGATCTTGGATTTGCGCGTGTAGCGGTCGATCGCCCGGCCCGAGGCGAAGATGCCGGCGCTCATGCCGACGCCGACCACGAGCGCGTACCAGACGGCGACCTGGTTCAGGGTCATGCCCTTCTCGCGCATCAGGAACAGGGTCGTGAAGTTGCCGAGCCCGTAGGTCACGAACTGGGTCGCGCCGCTGGCCAGGGCCGCCAGCACCAGCGAAGGGCGGGAGAAGAACATCCGCAGGGTCGCCCAGAAGCCGGCCTTCTTGACCGGGGCGTCGGCTTCAAGGCCGTCCAGGCCGCCGCGGCGAGGCTCGCGCACGATCATGGGCAGGGCGATCGCCGTCAGCACGCCGACCGCGCCCAGGATCACGAAGGCGTAGCGCCAGTTGAACGCCGCCGCGATCGCCGCCCCGAAGGCGATGCCCAGAGCAGCGCCGACCGGCGGGCCCAGGTTGTAGAGCCCCAGCGCCGTGCCCCGGCGGCCGGGTGGGAAATAGTCGGAGATGATCGCGTAGGACGGCGGCACGCCGCCCGCCTCGCCGAAACCGACCGTCATCCGTGAGAAGGCGAACTGCCCATAGCTGCGCGACAGGCCGCAGGCGATCGTCGCCGCGCTCCAGATGCCGCAGGCCAGGGACAGCACCGCCACGCGGTTGGTTCGGTCGGCCAGCCATCCGACCGGAATGGCGATGAAGCAGTAGAACATCGCGAAATAGAGGCCGCCGATCAGGCCGAGCTGACCGTCGGTGACGTGCAGCGTGTCCTGGATCGGCTTGGCCAGGATCGACATCAGCTGCCGGTCCAGGAAGTTCAGGACATAGACAAACCACAGCATGGCCAGCGCGATCCAGGCGCGATGGCCCACGGGGCCCGTCCGCGCGTCCAGACCCGATTGGTCGGTGGAACGGGCGTTCATCGGATGGCCGTCCAGCCGTTCGGCCAAGGCCGCGGCGTCATGGCGCGCGTGGTTCTCACGATTTCCTCCCAACGGCCGGTCTCCGGCTCGGCTTGTTTCGGAGGATGACCTCAAGTTCGCCTGCTCGTCAACATTCACACGCGAGTGAGTGAGTGTTGACAGTGGGCTGGATCGCCGCCACCGTGACCGGACAACGTCGACGAAATGATCGATGCTCATCGGGGAGAAACGCCATGAAGGCCTGTCTCTTGGCGTCGGCCCTGGCCCTCGCGGTCCTGGCGATAGCGCCGGCTGTCGTCCGGGCCGACCAGCCCGTCGTCCGTGCGCCGGCCGGCGCGGTTCGCGGGGTCGCCCAGGACGGTCTCGACATCTTCAAGGGTGTTCCCTACGCCGCCCCGCCCGTGGGCGGCTTGCGGTGGAAGCCGCCGGCTCCGGCGCCGGCCTGGACCGGCGTCCGCGACGCCGTCGATTTCGGCCCGGCCTGCCCGCAGCCCAAGCCGCGCGCGGGCAGCATCTACGCCTCGATCCTGAAGGCGATGAGCGAGGACTGCCTGACCCTGAACGTCTGGACACCGGAGAAGGCCACGAAGGCGCCGGTGCTGGTCTGGATCCATGGCGGTTCGCTGATCGGCGGCTCCAGCAGCGAAAGTATGTACGACGGCGCGGCCCTGGCCAGGCGCGGCTTGGTCGTCGTCACGATCAACTATCGTCTCGGCGTCCTGGGCTACATGGCCCATCCCGAGCTCAGCGCGGAATCGCCGGACCACGTCTCGGGCAATTACGGCCTGCTGGACCAGATCGCGGCGCTGACGTGGGTGCGCAAGAACATCGCCGCCTTCGGGGGCGACCCGCACAATGTGACCATCGCCGGCGAGTCGGCCGGGGGGCTCAGCGTCATGTATCTGCTGGCGTCGCCGGCGGCGCGCGGGCTGTTCGACAAGGCGATCGCCCAGAGCGCCTACATGATCTCGACGCCCGAGCTGCGTCGGAAGGCTTATGGTCACATCCCGGCCGAGACCATGGGCGTGACGACGGCCCTGAAGCTGGGCGCCAAGACCCTGGCCGAGCTGCGGGCCATGGACGCCGAGACCCTGACCGGCGCGGCCCTGGCGGCCGGCTTCCAGACCTTCGGCGCGGTCGACGGCAAGCTCCTGCCGCGCCAGCTGGTCGACACCTTCGACAAGGGCGAACAGGCGCGCGTGCCGATCCTGGCCGGCTTCAACAGCGGCGAGATCCGCTCATTGCGGATCCTGGCGCCGCCGCCGCCCGCCGACGCGGCCACGTACGAGAAGGAGATCAGGGCGCGCTACGGCGATCTGGCCGACGATTTCCTGAAGCTCTACCCAGCCAGCGACCTGGCCGAGAGCGTCCTCCTGGCGCCGCGCGATGCGCTCTACGGCTGGACCGCCGAGCGGCTCGTCATCAAGCAGGCGGCCGTGGGCCAGCCCGGCTTCCTCTACTATTTCGACCACGGCTATCCGGCCGCCGACGCCGCAGGGCTGCACGGCTTCCACGCCAGCGAGATCCCCTACGTCTTCGGCACGGCGCGGGCGACGCCGCCAGCCTGGCCGAAGAGTCCCGACACCCCCGTCGAAGCCAGGCTGACGGCCGCCATGGGCGACTACTGGGCCGCGTTCGCCCGCGACGGCGCGCCCAAGGCGATAGGCCAGCCCGCCTGGAAACCGTACGGGCGAACGCGGGCCTACATGGCCTTCGTCGAGGGGCCCGAGCCCGGCGTCCATCTGCGGCCCGGCATGTACGCGCTCAACGAAGCCGTCATGTGCCGCCGCAAGGCGCAGGGCGACACCCCCTGGATCTGGAACGTCGGCGTGGTCTCGCCCCCGCTTCCCCCTGGAGTTTCTCAGTGCCGATGATTGACGGTGACATGCAGGCGTTCGCCCTGACGCTGGACAAGTTCCTGGACCACGCCGCCAAGTGGCGCTCGAACGGGCAGGTGGTGACGGCGCGAAGCGGGGGACGGACCGATCGCATCGGCTATGCGGATCTTCGCGACCGCGCCGTGCGGGTCTCGTCAGTGCTGGCCGGCCTGGGCGTGCAGGCCGGCGACCGCGTGGCGACCCTGGCCTGGAACAGCCAGGCCCATGTCGAAGCCTGGTACGCGATCATGGGCATGGGCGCGGTCTGCCACACGCTGAACCCGCGCGTGACGGCCGAGCAACTGGCGGCGATGGTCGTCCAGTCGGAAGCCCGCATCCTCATCGCCTCGGCGGACCTGGTCTCTCTGGCCAGGCGGATCATGGCGCACGCGCCCGGCTTGATCCGTCTACTGATCATCGACGGCGAGGCCGAGGACGGCGAGCCGCTGGAGCCGATGATCCTGACCGAGCGCGGCGCCGCGCCCTGGGGCCGGTTCGACGAGACCGCGCCCTGCGGCCTGTGCTTCACCTCGGGCACCACCGGCGCGCCCAAGGGCGTCACCTACACCCACCGCTCCAGCTATCTGCACACGCTGCGGGCGCTGCAAGCCGACGTCATGGCCATCACCGGCGAGGACGCGGTGCTGGCGGTGGTGCCGATGTTCCACGCCAACGCCTGGGGCCTGCCGTTCGCGGCGCCCGCCGTCGGAGCCAAGCTGGTCCTGCCGGGCCCGTATGCCGACGGCGCTAGTCTGGCCCGCCTGATCGCAGCCGAGGACGTCACGATAGCAGTCGGCGTCCCCACCGTGTGGCTGGGCCTGCTGGAACACCTCGAGACCCACGGCGGCGAGCTGCCGTCGCTGAGGCGGATCATGGTGGGCGGCGCGCCGATGCCGCCGGCCCTGATGGAACGGCTCGAGCAGCGCCTGGGCGTCAAGGTCCAGACCAGCTGGGGCATGACCGAGCTGTCGCCCTGCGGAACCATGGCGTCGCTGGGCGCGCCCTCCGCGGCGGCCGTTTCCGGTCGCCCCGCCGTGGGGCTCGACCTGCTGCTGACCGACGCCGACGGCGTGGCCTTGCCCGAGCAGCGCGACGTCGAAGGGCACCTGCGTGTGCGCGGGGCCTCGGTGATCGAGCGCTATTTCGGTTTCGAGACGCCGGCGACGGACGCCGACGGCTGGTTCGCGACCGGCGACTTGGCGCGCATCGACGCCGAGGGCAATCTGATCATCACCGGCCGGGCCAAGGATCTGATCAAGTCGGGCGGCGAGTGGATCAATCCGGTCGAGATCGAAGCTGCAGTCTGCGCCCTGCCGGAGGTGTCCCTGGCCGCCGTCATCGGCCGGCCGCATCCCAAGTGGGGCGAGCGGCCGATCCTGCTGGTCGAGACGCAGGGCGAGGTCAGCGACGAGGCGCTGCTGGAGTCGCTGCGCGGCCGCGTGGCCTCGTGGTGGATGCCCGACGCCATCTATCGCCTGGCGCGGATGCCCCTGGCGTCGACCGGCAAGATCGACAAAATTCGGCTGAGATCGGAGTACGGCGCGGGCTGACGGCCTTCCGCCCGCATCCCGTTCCGCCAGTCATGGAAGCCCGCCCAGTGTCCGAAGCCCCCCGTCGACGCACCACCAAGGCCGAGCAGCGCGCCGAGAAGATGGAGCAGATCCTCGACGCGGCCGAGTTCCTGTTTTCCAAGCACGGCTTGCACGGCGTGACGCTGAAGGACGTGGCCCAGCGGGTAGGCGTGCACCACACGCTGATGAACTACTACTTCGACGACAAGAAGGCCTTGTTCGACGCGGTCTTCGCCCGCCGCGCGGTGGTCACCGTCGAACGGCGGATGCGGGCGCTGGACGCGTACGACGAGGCCTCGGGCGGCAAGCCGACGGTGGAGGGCGCCCTGCGCGCCTTCCTCGACACCGACCTCGACCTCTATATCGAGGGCGGCGAGGGTTGGAAGAACTACGCCGCCCTGGGCGCCCAGGTCGCCAATACCCCCGAGTGGGGGGCGTCGCTGATGGACGAGCACTTCGATCCTGTCGTGCTGAGGCTGATCGCGCTGCTGAAGAAGGCGCTGCCGGACTGTCCGGAGGCGGACATCTTCTGGGGCTATCACTTCGTGACCGGCGCCTTGATGCTGACCCTGGCGCGCACTGGCCGGATCGACAAGCTGTCGGGCGGCGCCTGCAAGTCGGACGACTTCGCGGCCGTGAAGGAGCGCATGGCCACCTTCATGGCGGGCGGCTTCCTGTCGGTGTGTGGCCAGCGGAGCGCGGCGGAGCGCTAAGGAAAGTCTCCCTGTCGGGAAAAGACTATTCAAGATTTTCACTAACGATATAGTGAATTAAAAGCAGCGGCTTTAGCCGCGAGGTCGGAGGGAAGGTTCAATGATGCTTGACGGACGTGTCGCCATCGTCACCGGAGCGGGCGGAGGCCTTGGCCGCGCCCATGCGCTTTATCTGGCCAGCCAGGGGGCCAAGGTCGTCGTCAACGACCTGACCCAGGAGGCCGCCGACCGGGTGGCCGCCGAGATCGCGGCGCAGGGCGGCGAGGCATTGGCTGTCGCCGCCTCGGTCACTGACGAGGACGCCGTGGGGGCGATGGTCGCACGGGTCACGGCTGACTGGGGTCGGATCGACATTCTGGTTAGCAACGCCGGCATCCTGCGCGACAAGACCTTCGCCAAGATGGACCTGGCCGATTTCCGCCTGGTGGTCGACGTTCACCTGATGGGCGCGGCGGTCTGCGCCAAGGCGGTGTGGTCGATCATGCGCGAGCAGGGCTATGGCCGCATCGTGATGACGACCTCTTCCTCGGGTCTCTACGGCAACTTCGGCCAGGCCAATTACGGCGCGGCCAAGATGGCGCTGGTTGGGCTGATGCAGACCCTGGCCATCGAGGGCGAGCGCTACAATGTGCGGGTCAACTGCCTGGCCCCGACGGCGGCGACGGGCATGACCGAGGGCGTGCTGTCTGAGGAGAGCCTGCGGCTGCTGGATCCGGCCCTGGTCAGCCCCGGCTTGCTGGCCCTGGTCCATGACGACGCCCCGACCCGCGCCATCCTGTGCGCCGGCGCCGGGCACTTCGCGACCGCCAACGTCACCCTCACGGCGGGACGCTACATCGGTGGCGGCGCCGACGCGGGCGAGCAGCTGATCCGGCAGTGGGAAGGCGTCTCCAACCGCAAGGACGAGATCGTGCCCGCCTACGGCTTCACCCAGGCCGAGCGCGAGACGGCCAGCGCCGGGCTGATCGCCGGGGTCATGGCGACCGAAGCCGCGACGAAGAGAGCGTGATGCGCCAGGCGGTCATCGTCTCCACCGCGCGCACGCCGATCGGCCGCGCTTATCGCGGGGCCTTCAACGACACGCCTCCGACCGTCCTGGCCGCCCATGCCGTGAGCCACGCCGTCCAGCGGGCCGGTGTGGACCCAGGCGAGGTCGAGGACTGCCTGCTCGGCTGCTCGCTGCCGCAGGGCTACCAGGCGACGATCGGCCGAATGGCGGCTCTGCGCGCCGGCTTGCCGGTGACGGTCCCGGGCATGACCCTGGATCGCCAGTGCTCGTCGGGCCTGATGACCATCGCCACCGCCGCCAAGCAGATCATCGTCGACCGCATGGACGTGATCGTCGCCGGCGGCGTCGAGTCGATCTCGCTGGTCCAGACGCCCCAGATGCGGGTCGACAGGGACGTGGGGCTCGAGGCGATGCGCCCGGACGCCTACATGCCGATGCTGGACACAGCCGAGACGGTCGCGGCCCGCTATGGGATCACGCGCGAGGCATGCGACCTCTATGGCCTGTCCTCGCAGGTCCGCGCCGCGGCGGCCCAGGGCGCGGGCCGGTTCGACGCCGAGATCGCGCCGCTGACCGCGACCATGAAGGTCGCGGACAAGGCGACCGGCGAGGTCTCGTCACGGCAAGTGACCCTGGACCGCGATGAGGGCGTGCGGCCCGACACCACCCTTGAGGGGCTGTCAGCCCTGAAGGCCGTGCGGCCTGGCGGCGTGGTCACGGCGGGCAACGCCAGCCAGCTGTCGGATGGCGCCTCGGCCTGCGTGGTCATGGAGGCGGGCCTCGCCGAGAAGCGGGGTCTCGCGCCGCTGGGCCGCTATGTCGGCATGGCGGTGGCCGGGACCAAGCCGGACGAGATGGGCGTCGGCCCGGTCTTCGCGATCCCCAAGCTGCTGGAACGCTTCCAGCTGTCGATCGACGATGTTGGCCTATGGGAGCTGAACGAGGCCTTCGCCTGCCAGGTTGTCTATTGTCGTGACACGCTGGGCGTTCCGGACGCGCTGCTGAACGTCAACGGGGGCGCGATCGCCATGGGTCACCCCTACGGCATGTCGGGCGCGCGCCTGACCGGCCACGCGTTGATCGAGGGCAAGCGCCGGGGCGCGAGATACGTCGTGGTGACCATGTGCGTGGGCGGGGGCATGGGGGCGGCGGGCCTGTTCGAAGTGCTGTGACCTCGGAGCGGGCGTGAAGGCCTTGGCAGGATGGCCTGGCGGACTGACCGCGCTGGTCCCGGCGCGGCGGCTACACGCCATCCGGCTCGTCGGCGGCGCGCGCGATCGCCTCGCGCTTCCGCCCCGTCAACGCCCCATGACAGGCCAGGGTCGGATTGTCGTGGCGGTCGCCGGTCGGCGGAGCTCGGACGGGACCCTTGGCCGTGCAGATCACCATGGCGGCGGGCTGGGCGGCGCAAGCCACGGGCGCGAGGGTCAGGTTCAGAGCGCCCAGCAGGGCCGCGCCGGCGCCGTGCGGTGAATGGGCCAGGATCATCTCTCCGGGAGGTGACGCCAACGGCGTCGAGCAACGCTAGCATATCGCGTATTTTATCATAATCCTACCTTGACGTGTATTTGGCGATATGGCTCCCTTCGCGACAAGGGAGGGAGCGATGGTTGGAGAACCGCAATCAGACGCGACGTTCCCGACGTGGCGCACCGACATCGCTGACCTCTTCGCCGCGCCCTTCTGGCTCGCCCCGGCGCGCCGCGCCGAGGTGGCGGGACAGTGGCTGGGCTGCATGCGCGGCTACGCCGTCGATCTGGGCGACTATGACAGCGTCAGGACCTGGTCGATCCGCATCTATCAGTATCTGCATAGCCGCGAGATGCCGCTGACGGACGATGAGTCCCAGAAGTGGCCCGACGAGGCGCTGGAGCTGTTCCGCCATTGGGTCAATCAGGGGTGGCGGCGCGAGCCGGAGGATCCCTTCGACCCCGACGAGGGGCGGATCCCCAGGCCCAATCCGAGGCCGATCCCGCTGCGCGTGCGCCGCGACCTGCGCGCCTTGAGCCAGGCGGAGCTGGACGACTATCGGATGCGGTTCGAGACGGTGTTCCAGGTCGCCGACGCCGCGCCGAACGCGCCGGGCCAGGTGTTCTTTTCGATCCATGGCGACTGGTGCCTGCATTACCAGGAAGCCTTCCTGCTCTGGCACCGCGCCTATCTGATGGCCCTGGAGCGGCGGTTGGGCTGCGCCGTGCCGTACTGGAACTGGTACGCTCAGGACGCGGCGGTCGACGGCGCGCCCAGCGCGGGTCTGCCGCAGGCGTTCCGCGACCTGACCTATGTCCACCCCGTCACCGGCGAGATCCGGCCCAATCCATTGCGCTTCGCCGCCGCCAAGGGGGGCGTCAGCAAGGCCTGCGTGGGCGATGCGACGCGTTCGGCGGCCCTGGATTGCCGCTGGGTGCAGCGCGATCCGGTGCTCTACACCGAAGGCGACGACCAGAGGCTGGCGCGCACCCGCAAGATCGGCCTGACGCTGCAGTACCAGCTGCAGGTGCAGCGGGCGCTGCGGTTCAAGGATTTCAGCCATCCGCAGGGCGTCGGCTACCCCTGGGCCAACATCACCAGCTTCGATCCGCCGCCGCCGGACGCCGAGTACGTCTATCGCGACTACAACTTCGACGGGGCCTACGAGCAGCCGCACGACAATTATCATGGCTGGGTGGGGGCGGACATGGCCGACAACGCCTATACGGCGTTCGATCCGGTGTTCTGGTCCTACCACGCCAATATCGACCGGATCTTCGAGCTCTGGCTGCGGGCCAACGCCTCGACCGCGACCTTCACCGCCAATACGCCGCTGCACCCCTTCGGCGGAGCGCGCGCCGAGCGGCTGGAGTTCACCGATCCCCGCGACTTCGTCTACACGACCATCGGCGACCTGGCCAAGGACAGCCGAGGGCTGGGCTACGACTTCGCCGACCCCGTCGACCCCGATTTTGGAACCGGCGCGGGCGTGGGGCCGACCCTGCTCCAGCACAAGGACGCTGACGAGCTGCTGGTGGTGTTCGACGACGTGCGCTGCACGCTCGACAGCTACGCCATCGATGTCTTCCTCGACGCTGGTCCCGACCAACAAACGCCGGACGCCGGCAACATCCGCTATGTCGGCCGGCTGTCGCGGATCGGCATGGGCCAGGCCGACGACAAGGGGCGCTGCATCGTCAAGGGCGTGCGCCGAATGCTCGACGCCACTCCGATCGCTCGGACCCTGGGTCTCAAGCCCGGCGACACGCCGGACCTAACCCTGGTGGTCACCGAGCTGGCGACCGGGCGGCGCGTGCCGCGCGCGGAGCACGACCGGCTGCCTGGCTTCGCGGGGCGACTGGTCTGGGCCGAGAGCGGCTGGGCGCCGCCCGCGCCATCGCCGGCCGCCGCCGCGACGTCGGTTTGCCACTGCTCCTAGCCATCAACCAGAAGGACGTCTTCGCATGCCTGTCCTGCAAAGCTTCTCGCTTCCCGCCTTCATCGAGGACATCCCCACCGACACGCCCGAGAACAAGCTGCTGAACGCCGAGCTGAAGTGGCGGTGGAACATCAACGTCAAGGGCTGGATCGCCCAGGCCATGCCGCCGTCGCCGGCGTTCTTCTACGACCCGACGGTCACGGACATTCCGGCCGGCAGCCCGAGCGCGCCGGTGGTCTGGAACGCCTTTCCCGGCCGCGTGACGCAGTTCTACAGCGACGATCCGCCCAACCAGCCGGTCGGCCCCTACAAGCTGAACCAGGACCAGCTCTACAGCCTGGCCGACACCGGCGCCTACGAGCAGGGCGGCCAGCCGGCGACCTTCCAGCCGATCCCCAGCATCCTGTGTCCCCAGGCGGACTGGACGTCGTCGCTGCAGACCTTCGGCCCCTACGGCCCGCGGGGCTGGCTTGACGAGTATTGCGAATGGAGCGCCGCGCGCGACGCCGACGACAACCTGGTCCGGATCGACTTCGCCTGCGAGAACCCGGAATACTGGACCACCCTGTGGAAGGTCAGCCCGACGATCGTCGCCGGCCTCTACCAGTCGATCCTGAACCACAACGCACCGCCGGAACGCCAGGTCACGGTCACCGTCGAGGACCTTCAGCTGACGGTCGACGGCCAGGCGGTGATCGATCCCGAGACCGGCCGGCCCGCCTACAACCCGCTGAACCGCTGGAACAACGGCCCGACCGCCGTGCGCACCGGGGCGTCGTCGGGCTTCACCGGCGGGGTCATCCATCTGACCTCGACGCCCAACACCCTGCAGACCGAGCTGGGCCTGGCGGGCTCGGCGACCATCCAGGTGACCAGCGGCAACGCCGACCAGCAGGCGCTGATCTGCTGCGGCAAGTTCGGCCAGGCGTATCGTCACAGCGATCCGCACATCGGCCAATCGGTCAACGAGGTCGTGGCGGGTCAACTCAGCGGCGGCGCGCCGCAGCTCGTCTGCCTGGCCGATCCCGTGGGGCTTTATATCCAGCCCCTGATCAATCCGAGCGCCTTCACGTTCGGTCCCAACATCGATCCTGGCAAATTGCCGCTCAACGCCAAGGCGGCCGACGTCTTCCAGGTCGTGCGCGGCTGCGCGTCGGTCGTCGATCCGGTGACGGGCCAGGATTTTCCGGGCGGGATGATCCTGCACGCGGCCTGCCAGATTCCGTTGGCCTGGCTGAGCGCCTATCCGAACATGACCCTGGCCGACATCCGCGTCGCCGACGCCCCGTTGCAATGGGCCGGGCAGGTCGCCGCGCAGTTCAACATCGGCCTCTACGCCCGACCGCTGACCGCGGATTCCACGCCGCCCACGTCGCCCTGCGCCAGCGGCCTGCGCGCCATCGCCCAGCCGTTGCAGAGCCTGATGTTCACCTCGCTGTGGGACGCCTACTACAGCCAGGTCGAGACGGCTCCGACCGGCCAGACCATGTCCCTGGCCAGCAACACCACCTTCATCGCTCCGATGCTGCCGGCCGATGGCCAGACGCGCCAGATGACCCTGACCTGCACGACCCCTTCCGGGACGCCGACGGTGGCGATCCTGTCGGCGGACGGTTCGCAGCCGGATCCTTCGATCCTGGTGACGGTCGATGGCATGAGCCCCGCCACCTACGCCGTGCCGGGCGACTCCTATCCGGGGAACTATACGGCCCTGGCCCTCAGCCTGACGCTTCCGCGCGGCGCTGCAGGCGGCCTGCGCGGGGTCAGCATCACCGATCCGTCGGGCGTGACCAACAGCCTGCCCGCGGCGCTCTACATTCTCGGCGAGGAGGACTAGGCGGTGCGCTGGCCAAGCCTTTCCCGCGCGACTGCGGCGCTGGTCGCCGGGACGCTGGCGCTGGTCGCCGCTGCAATCGTCATGGTGGCGGGAGAGAGGCCGCCCGCGCCCGCCATGGTCGCGGCCCAGGGCGCGAGCCCGTGCAACGTCTTCGGCGTTCAGCCCGTGACCCTTACACCAACCTTGCCGACGCGCTTCTCCGCGTCGACCGCCCAGTTGGGCGCCGACTGCATGGCCTGGCAGACCTTCATCAGCCTCAACTGGGCGGCCGATCCCAACAATCCCGGTCAGCCCGATCCCAAGGCGCCGGCGTCGAGCTTCGGCTCACCCGGCGACACGACGCCCAAGGTCTGGGAAACCTACCTGGAGGCCTCGGCCGTCTTCACCGCGCCCAAGGCTTCGGTCAAGGCGCTGTGGACGGCGCGAAGGCCGACGATCAAGTCGTTGACCCGGCTCTCCAAGCAGGGCGCGACGGACCTGTCGTTGAGCGGCATAGCCCAGGCGGGCGACGGCCAGTGGCTGACCGCCCAAAGCGGCGTGTTGACCTACTACGAAGTGCGGATGAATCAGGACGAGTATCAGTTCATCACCACCAACGTCTTTTCGGGCTCTGACCTGACCACCTATGCCGGCCAGGCCGCCTGCGCGGCCGCCAAGGGCGGGCTGCTGCTGCCGGCGGGCGGCGGCGGCAACGCCAGCGCCAAGCTGGACGCCGATTGCCTGGGCGCGCCGGCCGCGTACGGCGCCAATGTCGGGGCGATCGAGATCAAGGCCGCGTGGATCCCGCTGCCGGACGATCACTCGCTGGACTACCGCTACAAGACCGCCGTCGCCCAGATCACCCTGCCGGGCGGGGCGACGCGCCAGGTGACCGTCGGCCTGGTCGGGCTGCACATCATCCGCAAGGTGCAGGGCGCGCCGCAATTCGTCTGGTCCACGTTCGAGCAGATCGACAACAGCCCCGACGAGGCCAATGGCGGCTATGCCGCGCCCGGCCTGCCGGCCAATCCCAACCAGAAGGCGTTGGGGGCCTATGCCTATTTCAATCCCAACTGCACGCCGGCCCAGGATCCGACCTACAAGTGCGTCCACAACGCCGGGCCGACGACCCCTTGCGCCGCCAAGGGGCAGCAGAACTGTCAGCCCTATTCGGCGCCGATGCAGATCACCCGGCTGGTTCCGGTCGACCCGACGGCCAACGCGGTGACGGGCTATGTCTGGAGCCTGCTGCCGGCCACGTCGGTCTACAACTACTACCGGCTGATCAATGTGCAGTGGCCCAACAGCCCGACCCTGATTTCCCCCGGCGCGACCGTGCCGCTGACGACCGGCGACATCACGCCGTCCAGCAAGTCCGGCATCGTAGCCAACACCACGATGGAAACCTATCAGCAGGCCCGCAACGCCTGCATGGACTGTCACCAGTACGCGGCGATCGCCACGCCGAAAAACCGAACGAAGGCGCTGATGGCCGGACGGATCACGCCGAAGGTCAGGCCCAGGGCCCTGGCGGATGGCTCGACCTACGCCTCCAACTACTCGTTTGTCTTTGTCAGCGAGACGGTGCGCTAAGGCGCGCCGGGGAATACAATTTATAAGGCTATCCTATATAAATAACCTTTATACTTGTATCTCGGCGTGAAGTTCAGCAAGCTGCGGAGGTCGGTAGGGCGGGCCGCACGTCGCGGCCGGCGCGACGCCAAGAAAAAGGGCCAGCTGGCCCGGAAAGCCGAGTGGGGAAACGATCATGCGGGCCAAACTCGCCTTGCCGCCGGCCTGGACGCTGCCGAGGCTGTATCAGCATTTTCAGGGCGCTATCGAGCTCGAGCTCTGGACGATCCCGTACTACCTGACGATCCTCTATTCGATCAAAGACCCGACGGCGATCGCCTACCGCCTGATCCAGGCCGCGGTGTATCAGGAGATGCTGCACGCTCAGCTGGTCAGCAACATCGCCAACGCCTACGGCTATTCGCCCAAGCTGACCGCGCCGGAATACGTCGGCACGGCCGTGCCGCACCTCAACTTCGACCTCGACACGCCGAACCCGACCAGCGCCTTCACCCCCTATAGCGCCGAACTGGGGCCGCTGGATGTCGAGCGCCTCAACGCCATGTGCCTCATCGAGTATCCGGAGTGGCGCACCCAGCGCGAGCCGGATCTGGCTGACGACATCTCGGAATACGGCTCGATCGGCGAGTTCTACGACGCCCTGCGCGTGGGCATGGAGCAGCTGCGCGGCCATGTGCGCGGCAATCAGCGCCAGATGGACGAATTCGGGCCGTTCTATCAGAACGCGCCGCCGCTGACCGTCACCGAGTCCGGTGACGCCGGCTTCCGCCAGGCCCTGACGCTGGTCGACATCATCGTCGATCAGGGCGAGGGCCAGACCCAGCCGGTCGAGACCATCCCGACCGAATTCCAGAACACCGCCGACGGCTTCCAGGACGCCTGGCCGCACTTCCAGCGCTTCGACTTCATCCGTCAGATGCCGCGCTGGCCCGAGGTCTATACGGGCGTGGCCGCGCCGCCGGCCGGTTCACCGGGGGCGGGCGCCCAGGCGCGGCTGGTCGCCGACTTCGCCGCGTTCCTCGACACCCTCAACGGCATGTTCAGCGGCGGCGGGGTCCCGCCGGCGTTCGGCGTGCAGATGGCCAAGCTGGGCGGCGACATCCTGAGCTGCTGGAAGCTCCAGGCCATTCCCCGTTTTTCGTAGGAGCGCGCCGCGATGGCCAACCCCGTATTCCGTGTGCATCCCGCGATCGGGATCGCGCGCGTGGGCAATAGCGAGGAATTCTACCTTGGGCCGGAGACCATGGCCGGGCTGCCGATGGACTCGTCCGTGGACACCGGCCAGCGCGACCTGGACGGCGGCCTGCCGATCCGCGCCGGCACGGAGTCGACGATCATCTCCAGCGATGAGCTGCGTGACAGCGCCGGCCGGATGAAGCGCCAGGCCGCGCGCTTCCGGATCTATCACTATCCCGACCAGGGCGGCGGCAAGGAACGCTATCCCTGCGGCCAGGGCCAGGAAGTCGTCGTGGGCGGCATGGTGGACGGCCGGACCGTCGCCGACATCGTCTGGACCGTGCACCTGGCCAACAAGAAGGCCAATTCGTACATGCTCAACGACATGCTGGGCATGCAGGTCTACGACAAGGCTCACGCCGCCGATCTGAACCTGCGCAACGCCGCCGAGGGCGATGATCTGAACAACGCCATGCGGCTGCGGCGGTTGGTGATCGATCCCGGGCCGCGGGCGGTGCGCGGCCGCGACGCCCAGGCCGTGCGCTTCGACAAGGCCACCATCGCGACCCATGCGGCCGAAGGCGCGCAGATCGCGGCGCTGCCGCACTATCCCAAGACCTTTCCGGACGACAGCTTCTCGCCCCTGTACGCGCCGGCCGGAACCGTGGACACGCTGGGCGAGCTGCGCACTGACGACAAGGGCCGGCTTCTGGTCCTGCCCGCCTGGGGACGGGCGTGCGGCTGGATGCAGCCGGACGGCACGCCGTTCCCGCTGGTGGGCGGACTGATCGCGCCGGGCGAGTATGGCGACGTCAACGCCGACGGCTGGTTCGACGACACCGCCGACGGTCCGGTCTCGGCCCGCATCGTCTTCGAGGACGGCGGCGTCGTCGAAGCGGCCCAGGCCTGGGTGATCACCACCGACCCGGCCTACGCCCCGCAGACCTTGAACGTGATCAGCCTCTGGGACGACCTCTACGATACCTGGGTGCGCAAGCTGGATCTCGTGCCGAGCCTGTTCAACCACCGGTTCGACACGGCCTTCCAGCCGAACTTCACCGACCATCTGCGGCCGATCTTCCGCGCCCCGTCGCTACAGCGGTGGAACACCAACCTGCCGTCGCGCGCCGTGGCCGCCCACGACGCCGTCGCCGCCATCGGGGCGGCCGATCAGCCGGGCGACACGATCATGACGGGCCTTGCCTATGTGCGGGATCCGAATGCTCCAGAGCAGTCGAACATCGGCGCGCCGTTCATGCCGCTATCGATGGGCGACGCCGGCAAGGCGTTCCTGACCGTCACGCGCACCCAGTACTTCTTCCTGCAGCAGTGGGATCAAGGGCGTTTCGAGCGCGATGGCGCGCCAACCTACGGACCGGGCGAGCTGCTGGACCGGACGGTTCTGGTCAACTGCCTGGGCGGCCGCTTCGCGCCGGGAATCGAGGCGACCTTCGTCATCCGCGATCCGTCGATCTACCAGGCCGATTGGGAGACCTCGGGCGGCGGACCGTTCCGCCTGCGCGCCCGGCCGCTCGACTACGGTCAGGTCCAGGCCAGCCAGCCGTTCCTGACCGTCGGCTACATCCCGATGCATCCGGGGCCGGACGGCATCCGCCCCGCGCCGATGGAGCCGGGGGATTTGACCAAGTTCATGGCCGTGCCCTGGCACACCGACTACAATGCCTGCGCCACCCACAACAGCGCGCCCAACCCGACCAACAGCACCGCCCTCTACTGGTCGTGGCCGGCCCAGCGGCCCGTGGCGGTCTATGTCGCCTCGGACGTCCGTGACGGCCAGCTGGGCGCCCAGCGCTACTCGGTGCGCGGGCCGGGGGCTACGTCCGAGGACCTGGGCGAGACGGGCCGCTTCCAGGACTTGCTGGACATCGTCCGCTACTGGCACCGCATCGGCTTCGTCGTGCAGGGCACGGCGATCGACGGCGGCCAGGGCTATGGCCGCGATGTCTTCCTGGAGGTGCAGAGCCAACTGGACGAGCCGGAGATCACGCCCTGGCCGATGAACTCGCTGACGCCGAGTTCATAGGTCATGGACCCTGGGCGCGACGTCGTGGTGATCGGCGCGGGACCCGCGGGCTGCGCGGCGGCGATAGCGCTGAAGCGCCTGGGCGTAAGGTCGGTGCTGCTTCTGGAGGCCGGCGATGGGACCCGCCCGCGCTTCGGCGAGAGCCTGCCGCCCGACATCGGCCTGATCCTCGCGCGGCTGGGGCTTGGCGAAGCGTTCGCGGCCCTGGGCTTCGATCCGTGCGTCGGGGCCGCCTCGTCCTGGGGCGAGGCCCGACTGGGCTACAACGACTTCCTGTTCAATCCGCACGGCTCGGGCTGGCACATCGACCGTGCGCGGTTCGACGCTTTCCTGCGCGCGCAGGCCTTGGCCGCCGGCGTCGATCTGCGCCTGCGCGCGACTCTCGCCGAAGCCGGGGAGGACGAGGCGGAGGAGGGGGTGTGGCTGCGTGTCCGCTCGGGGGGCGGCGTCGAGACGATCAGGGCCGGCATCGCATTGGATGCGACCGGACGCGCCGCCCGCCTGGCGCGCGCGCTGGGCGCCGAACGGATCGAGGGCGACCGCCTGGTCTGTGTCGGGGGCCTGGTGTCTCTCGGGCCCAATGCGCGTCTGGGCCAGCGATCGTTGCTGGAGGCGGTCGACTACGGCTGGTGGTACGCGGCGCGCCTGACCGTCGACGAGGCCATCGTCGTGGTCGCCACCGACGCCGACCTGCTGCGCGAGCGCCGCCTGCATCGCCTCGACGCCTGGCGAGCGCATCTGGACCAGACGCTCCATGTCGCCGCTGCGCTTGGGCCGGCCGCGCCGTCCTCCGGGCTGATGATGCGTCAGGCCCGCTCCAGCCGCCTCAGCCGCGCCGGCGGTCGCCGCTGGCGCGCTATCGGCGACGCCGCCTCGGTCTACGACCCGATCATGGCCCAGGGCGTGACCAAGGCCATGCTCGAAGGGGTGAGCATCGCCCCGGACATCAAGCGAGCCCTGGCGGGGGCCGGGCTGGCCTCTGACGCCGGGCTTGAGGCCCGCTTCTCGGACTATCTGACCCTGCGCGATCACTTCTACGCACAGGAGGGGCGCTGGCCGGGCGCGCCCTTCTGGTCTCGCCGCCGCCGGCCGCAACCAGTTTCTCAAGCACGGGAGGTTCTTGCATGAACGACCCTACGCCCTGGCCGATCGTCGACACGCCCAACACCCACGGCATGTTCATGCTCGGAACAACGACGCTCTATCTCTGCCACATGCCGATGTTCTGTAAGGAAGACCATCATTATCAGCTGACCTTGCAGGTCTCGCTGGATCCGACCTCGATGGCGACCTACCTGGCCGACAAGGCCCAGAACCCCGGCGCGGCGTACAATCTGATCAATCTGGACAGCGCGCCCTTCACCCTGCCGGATGTGGCGACGGGCTCGGTGACAAGCTATCCGGCGACGATCTATCGAGGCTATTCGAACGACGGGGGCGGGACGCCTGGGCCGGTCATCGTCCCGTCGGCGACGGTGACCGTCGAACGGGTCCTCTACTATCGCGGCTTCGACCAGAACATTCCGCGTCCGGAGAACCTCAGCTATATCCTGTTCGGCGATGGCCAGGAGGCGCATCTCGACCACTACATCGCCGCCGATCCCGACTTCCAGCACCTGCTGACCCTGCCGGCCGTGCCGACGTGGCTGTCGCCGACCCAGTTGAAGGCCGGGGTGATCGTCACCTTTCCCCTGGCCAGCACGCCCATCGGCTGTTCGCCGCCGCTGACGCCGGGATCGTATGAGGTGCGATTCCAGGGTATTGTCACGGCGCCGGCTATCCTGCAGGTGGGCGAGACCTTCTGGTACAGCACCGGCAACATGCTCAACATGACCGATCCGTGCGCGGCCCATGACGTCCGGCCCGCGGGGGCGTCGGCCGCGGTTGTCTGACGCCGGCCGTGACGCCTGCGCGATCTGCTAAGATGTCGCGCCCGCGGGGGCGGCCGTCGAGGCGCGAACGATCAGCTGCAGTTCGGCCCTGATCCCGTCGATCGGCTCGCCGCTGGATCGCGCGACGGCGATCGCCAGTCGCACGGCCGCGGCGGCCATGTCGGCGATAGGCTGGTGGATCGTGGTCAGTTCGGGCCAGACCGTGGTGGCCACCGACGTATCATCGAAGCCGGCGATGCTGAGGTCGGTGGGAACCGACAGCCCCACGCCGTGCGCGACGGCGTTGGCGGCCGCGGCCATGTCGTCGTTGGCGGCGAAGATCGCCGAGGGGCGGCGGCGCAGGCCCAGGAGCCGGCGTGCTGCGTCCAGGCCGCCGCGATAGCTGAACCCGCCGTCGACCACATAGGCGTCGGGCACGCTCAGCCCTGCCTCGGCCATGGTTTGACGGAAGCCCTGCTCGCGCCGCGCCGCCGTCGAATGTTCCGCCGCGCCGCGCACGAAGGCGATGTCGACGTGACCCAGGTCCAGCAGGTGCCGGGTCATCAGCCGCGCCCCGTCGAGGTCGTCGATGAAGACGGCCGGTGCGCCCTCACGCGGCTCGGCGGTGGCGAAACGCACTGCCCCGACCCCGGCCGTCTCAAGCATCTCGAGGATGATCGGGTCGTCGCACAGCGGCGGCGGCAGGACGATTGCGCCGACCCCGGCCTCGATGAGCTTGCGCACGGCCTGGGCGGGCGACGGATGGGCCTGGGTGGGTTCGACCAGCAATTGGCAACTGCTGAGGCTGGCCTGGCGAAAGGCGCCCATCAGATAGGTGCTAAGGTTGGTGGAGCTGGCGTTCGAATAAAGGATGCCGATCTGGGCGATGCCCATGCGCGTGGCGCGGGCCAGGGCATTGGGCCGATAGCCCAGAGTCGTGATGGCGTCCTCGACCTTGGCGCGCACGAGGGGCCGCACATGCGGGTGTCCGTTGACCACGCGCGAGGCGGTCATCGACGAGACGCCAGCTTGCCGGGCCACGTCGTGAATGGTCGGCGCCGGTCGCTTTGGCGTGCTCAAGACGATCTGGCCTTTCTCGGCGCGCCGCTTCTTCCATCGCGCGGAGGGCCCGATTTGCGATTGATATCGTAAACAATGATCGCCTCGTCGGGAAGGGCGCGATCGTCAGCAGGGAGATTGACGGCAGATGATATCGATATCAATATGCATGGAGATCGAGCGGCTTTGTCCGCTTGGATGCGAGCTTCAAGCCAGCATGATCTTACATATATGTATGATATAAAAGAATAAATCGGAATTTTGAGACGACTTTCGAAATCGCGTTGACAATTTTCGGAAGTGACTGATATCGATAACATATGAGGGTAGAGGCGCTCTTGAACCCTCGGAACGACAACGCGGCCACAAGGCCGGCTCGATGTTCAAGGCCGGACCAAGGTCCGATGGGGAGGTTTAGGATGGGTGCTCACAGCCCTCGGGGCGGTTCTCGTCGCGCTGCGCGCGTTTCCCGGATCGCCATGATCCTGACGGCCGGCGCCAGCACGCTCGCCTTCAGCGCCGCGCACGCCCAGTCGGCGGTGAAGCCGGGCGTGGCCAAGTCGGCCCAGGCGGAAGCCGAGACGGCGGCGGTCGACGAAGTGATCGTTACGGCCGTGGGGGCCGGCACCGCCGCCAAGAAAGCCAATGTGTCCTTCTCGGTCCTGAACGAGGACGACATGTCCAAGTTCACGCCGATTAGCGCCGACGACATGTTGCGCGACATGCCGGGCGTGGTCGTCGAGTCGAACGACGGCGTGGCCCGCAACGAAGTGTTCACGCGCGGCATGACCATCGGCACGGGGTCTAACACCTCCGGCTATTTCTGGACGACGATCCTCGAGGACGGCCTGCCGGTCGTCCCGTTCAAGTTCGGCGGCTTCCAGGACGGCTATTTCTATCGCGCCGACATCTCGACCAGCCGGGTGGAATCGGTGCGGGGCGGCTCGTCGGCCACGGGCGTCACCACTTCGGTGGGCGCGACGTTCAACTACATCACCGGCAAGGTCCGGCCCGGCGGCGCGATCCAGACCCGCATCGGCTTCGAGGGCGAGGACCTGCACCTGTCCTGGAAGCAGGTCGACGCCCAGTATGGCTGGGTCAACAAGGAGGGCGATCTGGGCGTCGGCGTCAGCGGCTTCTATCGCACCTCGAACGGCGAGGTGAAGCCGGGCTGGGACCTGAACCACGGCGGCCAGATCAAGCTCAACATCTACAAGGACTACAAGACCGACAGCGGTTCCGGCTCGTTCAACCTGGTCGTCAAGCACCTGGACGACACGAATGCCGAACTGACGGCGTTCTTTCAGCCGTCCTATGGCTACCAGAATGGCGAGGACATTCCCGGGTTCGGTCGCAGTGTGAACCTCTGGCTGCACGGCGGCCAGCAGACGGTCCCCAACGCTTTCAAGCCGGGCGCGCACGAACTCGATCCGTCCGACGGGTTCCGCTACCGGCAGGACGCCGTCTGGCTGCGTTGGAACCACGACACGGGGCCCTGGAGCTTCGCCGGCGCGGTCCGCCTCGGCAAGACGCGGTATCGCGGCGAGGGCTACAAGTACCAGCAGCTGTCGTCCCTGGCCTCGGCCGCCGCGACGCGCGAACGCTTCGGCCTGAACATCAACAACCTGGACCGCACGCCCGGCTACTACGAGTACTACAACGCCGCCGGCGCGTTGGTCGCCCGGGTGGCCAACAACGTCAATGGCTCTCAGCTGGGGACGAACTACCGCACCGGCGCGGCCTGTCCTCGGGTCACCGCCACGACCTGGCAGAGCAACAGCCTCTGCATCGTCAGCAACACCCTGCCCAACCGCGACATCGACATGCGCGGCGGCCTGGTGACGGCCACCATTCCCAGCGCCAACGGTGCGTTCAACTCCGGCGTGGTGCCGGTCGACGCCGCCTCGAAGGACCTGGTCCTGCTGACCCGGGTGGAAGACACCGAACGCTGGTCCGACGACTATGTCGGCAACTTCGGCGCGACGTATCGCGGCGACAACTACGCGTTCACGGCGGGCCTGTACCTGGCGCGGTCCAGTGAGGGCAACGACAACTGGGCCAATGGCCTGGGGGTCTCGGCCTGGGCCGACGGCCAGGTTCAGAACCTGAACGTCAAGTACGTCACGGCCACGGGGACGACCTATCAGCTGACCGATCCGGGCGGCTGGGGCAACTATGGCAGCGGCCTGTTCTCGACGGTGTCGCAGCGCGCCAAGATTCTGGAAGCCTCGCCCAGCCTGTGGGCCGCCTGGTCGCCCGGCAAGTGGGACCTGAACGCCAGCGCCAAGTACCAGTACTTCCGCGCCAAGACCTATTCCGACACCTGGGACACGCGCAACGCCAACGCCGGCTCCCTCGCCAACGGCGGCCTGGATGGCGATCCGCTGACCGTCTACGACAACGTCTATATGGACCGGACCCAGGCCAAGCTGCTGAGGGTCAAGCGCGACCTGTCGATCTTCGACTGGACGGTCGCGATCGGGTACAATTTCAACGACCGGAACAAGGTCTACTACCGCTACATGGACGGCAAGCAGCCGGCGATGGGCGTGATCCAGCGCTACTCCACCGTCGCCACCCTGGTGCGCCCGCTCGGCCCGACCGCCTACGTCAAGGGCCACGAGCTGGCCTATACGTTCGGCGACCGCAAGTTCAACGGCCAGGTCACCTACTTCTATCAGAGCTTCGCCGTGAACGACTATCCGACGGCGATCGACAAGGACAACGTCTCGACCTACCTACTGCCCGAGAACTTCAACCGCTACTTCACGCGCGGCGTCGAGGCCTGGGCCAAGTGGCAGGTGTTCAAGGACTTCGAGTGGTTCCCGTCGGTGACCTATCTCAACGGGCGCACCTCGGCGACCTATAACTGGCTGAACACCGGGGCGAACGGCCAGGGCGCCGATGACGACGTGCTGCGCATCGACTCGGGCCTGCTGTCGCGCTCGCCCAAATGGACGATCAGCAATACGTTCAGTTACCGCTACAAGGACTTCCGCCTGAACGTCCGCCATCGCTGGATGGATGAGCGCAAGCTGAACACCAACGCGCTCGACCATCGCTACCTTCCCAAGCAGGACAATATCGACGCGTCGGTGCAGTATGCCGGCTTCTCGCAAACCCGCATCACGCTCGACGTCCGCAACGTCCTGAACAAGCAGTACGTGTCGGCCTACGACCCGATGATCAGTTCCAACCTGCCGACGAACGTCCAGCTCTACGACGTCGTCCAGCAGCTGCCGGAATCGGGATTCCTGCTGCGCCGCAACTCGCCGCGTTCGGTCTGGCTGACGGTCCGCAAGGACTTCTAGGCGGGGCGCGATGAGCAACGATCATGATCTGCGGCTCGTCGCGCCCTTCAGTCCGACGATCATCAAGGCCAGGATGTCCGACAGCATCGTCCGGCGGCTGAACGCCCGCATGGACGACATCGTGACGCGCGAGGATGAGGTCGCCGCCCGCGACTGGTCCCGGCGCCTGGCCGGGGTGGTCAGCGCCGAGATCCGGGTCACCGACGTGATCCAGGAGACGCCGGACTTCACTGACTTCCTCTACGACGTGGCGCGCACCTACAGCTATCGCTGCGAGAACGCGCTGATGCACTTCAGCGACTACGGCCGAACCGAGGAGCTGGCGGACAGGAAGCTGACGATCGAGATCAAGGAAGGCTGGGTCAACGACATGGTCGCGGGCGACTACAATCCGGCCCACTTCCATCAGGGGTGCCTCTACAGCAGCGTCGGCTTCCTGCGCGTCCCGCCGGGCTATGACGCCGAGTTCGCGGCCGACAAGGCGCGGCAGAACACCGTCGGCTGCCTGCAGTTCATCGACAGTCGCAGCGCCGTCGGCGTGAAGAACCTGTTCACCGTCAAGCCGGTGGTCGGCGACTTCTATCTGTGGCCGTCGTGGATGCTCCACTGCGTCTATCCGTTCAAGAGCCCCGGCGTGCGCCGGTCCATCGCCATCAACCTGGCCCTGGCCTGAGAGTTTCCAGTCATGCCTCACCGTCCGCTCGATCGTCGCACCGTGCTCCTGGCGGGAGGCGTGACGCTGGCTCCGCTGCCGGCGCTGGCCAAGCCGGCCGCCGAAAGCATCGAGGCCGTATCCCCTGACGGCGCGTTGCGCGTACGTCTGGCCGTCGGCGCCAAAGGAGCGACCTGGAGCGTGCGCTGGCGCGACCAGACCATCCTGGCGCCGGGCGCTCTGGGCCTGGTGCTGGTCGACGGTCGCGCCCTGGGCGCGCGGGTGCGGGTCGTGAAGGCCTCGTCGCGCCGGATCACCGGCGACTGGACCCCGCCGTTCGGCATCCGCGATCGTTACGATCAGGCCTGCCAGGAGGCGCGTCTGGACCTCGTCGATCCGGCGGCCGGCGTGACGTTCAGCATATTGGCCCGCGCCTATGATCATGGCTGCGCCCTGCGCTACGTGCTGAACGACGCCGGCAAGGCGGGACGCCTGACCCTCTCCGGCGAGGCCACCCGCTTCCAGCTGCCCAAGGGCGCCAAGCTGTATGCCAGCCGCGACGAGGGCGAGTACCAGGTCACGACCGCCGCGGGCCTGAACCCGCCGCCGCATCCGGACCTGACCGGCAGCTCTGACAACGGTCCGCTCGCTGACCTGCCGGTCACGGCGATGCTGGGTGACGCCGCCATGCTGATCACCGAGGCCGACCGCCTGCACTATCCGCGCGCCATGCTGCGCGCGGCGCCCGACTCGGCGGACGGGCTGGCCGTGCACCTGATGCGCTACCCGGCCCGCGCCACCGGCTATTCCGGCCCTGGCGACACGCCGGCCGAGCCGACCTTCCAGCTGGCGCCGGGCCAGGCCACGCCCTGGCGAACCTTGATCGTCGGCCCCAACGAAGCCGCCCTGCTGGAGCGCGCCGACCTCGTCCCGACCCTGGCCTCGCCCAACCGCCTGGGCGATGTCGGCTGGGTGAAGCCCGGTCGAGCGGTGCGCGTCCGCAAGCCCTATACGACCGAGGGCGGACTGGCGGTGGTCGACTTCGCTGTCGCCCGCAAGCTGGACTACATCGAGTACGACGCCCACTGGTATGGCGACGGCACCGATCCTAGCGACGCCTCGCGGCCGATCGCCGGCCTGGACCTGCAAAGGATCATCGACACGGCCAAGGCCAAGGGGATCGGCGTCATTCTGTATGTCGATCGGGTGCCGGTGATGCGCCAGCGCGACCAGATCCTGAAGGCTTATCGCGACTGGGGGGTGGCCGGCTGCAAGTTCGGCTTCGTCTGGGAAGGCCGCCAGAGCGACAACGACTTCATCTATGACCTGGTCAAGGCCTGCGGCGAGCACAGGCTGCTGGTCAATCTGCACGACAACCTGCGGCCCGCCGGCCTGGAGCGGACCCTGCCCAACTACGTCGCGCTGGAGGGCGTGCGGGGCAACGAGCAGTTTCCGACCGCCACCCACAACGTCACCCTGCCGTTCACCCGCGCCGTGGCTGGGCCGATCGACTACACGATCTGCTACGCCAACGAGAAGAACCGCACGACCAACGCCCACCAGCTGGCCATGGCGGCGGTCTACTACAACCCGCTGACCTTCCTCTATTGGTACGACGCGCCCGAGAAGTATGCGGGCCGCGACTGGCCGGACCTGCGCTGGTTCGACGAGTGCCCGACCACCTGGGACGAGACCCGGGTGCTGGACGGCAAGATCGGCGAGTATGTCGTGGTCGCCCGCCGCCACGGCCAGCGCTGGTTCCTGGGCGCGATGACCAACGAGGCGGCGCGGACGCTGAAAGTCTCGCTGGACTTCCTGGGCGCGGGCAAGCGCAAGGCCAGCGTCTTCGCCGACGGCGAGCCGGCTCCCAAGCCGATGAAGACGCCGGTCGTGATCCGCGAGGCGGTGCTGGATGGTTCGGAGACCCTGACCCTGGAGCTCGCGCCCAGCGGCGGCCAGGCCATCCTGTTCGAAGCCGTGTCGAATTAGGAGAGGGCGCGTGAAGAGCCTCGTTTCCGGCCTGGCCCTGGCGGCCTGCCTGCTGGCCGCGCCGACGCAAGCCCAGACGCTGCGCTTGGGCCATCCGTACCTGACCTTCAGCGACAAGCACGTCGCCCAGTTCAAGCAGCGCCTGGCCGAGGATCCCAAGGCCAACGCCGCCTGGAGCGCGGTGCGCGGCCGCGCCGACGCCGTGCTGGCCAAGAAGCCGGCCAACGACCGCGAACTGAACGCCGCCCTTCTGGACCTGTCCCTGACCTACCGCATGACCGGCGAGCGCAAGTACGCCGACCGGGCCAAGGCGCTGCTGGAGGTCTATGCCGGTCGGACCAACTGGGTGACGGACAAACCGCTGCTCGCCCGCTCACCGGTCTGGAACTCGGACCTGGGCATGGGGACCAGCGCCTACATCTATGGGCTGACGTTCGACGCCATCCACGACGCCCTGACGCCCGCCGAGCGCGACCGCCTGGCCAAGGCCCTGGTCAAGGGCGCGATCCAGCCGATCCTGAACGACTGGATCGACGGCGCCGAGCGGATCCACAGCCTCGACACCATGGGCCACAACTGGTTCGCCCATATCGTGTTCGGGGCCGGCGTCGCCGCCATCGCGGTCAAGACCGAGGAGCCGCGGGCCGACGCCTGGCTGCGGCGCATCGACGAGGCCGCCGAGCAATGGGCCAACTACGACGGCAGCGCCATCGAGACCAAGCCCCAGCACTTCGCCTCGAACGGCGCCTTCGTCGAGAGCATCAACTACGCCAACTTCGCCGCCGAGGGATATCTACGCTTCCGCCGCGCCTGGCTGGACGCCTTCAAGGAAAAGCCGTCGCCGACGCCGCGCCTGGCGGGACTGGCCGACTACTTCATCCAGAACGTCTACCCGACCAGCACGGGCGCGCTGTCGACCAATTTCGGCGACGGCAATCCGACGGTCAGCGGGGCCAACGCCATCGTCAATCTGTGGGCTGCGGGCGACCAGCAGCCGCGTTACCTCTGGTACCTCGACACCGTCCGGCGCAATCCCAGCCAGGACGTCTTCGCCGACGCCGAGAACCTCACCCTGTGGCCCTCGGCCAAGGCGCGGGCGAGCGTTCCGCGCGAACCGGGCCTGCCGACCAGCTGGATCGACAAGGACCTGGGAGCGGCGACGCTGCGCTCGTCCTGGGCCCCGGACGCGACCTTCCTGGCGCTGCGCTCGGGCTTCACCTGGAACCACAACCACGCCGACGCCGGCAGTTTCATTCTGTGGCACAAGGGCAAGCCGCTGCTGATCGACTCTGGCAACAGCAACTACGCCCGGCCCGAATATGACGGCTATTACCGGCAAAGCGTGGCCCACAACGTCGTCACCCTGGACGGTCAGGCCGAGCCTGCCAGCAACACCTATGACGGCTCGCATTTCATGGGGCGCGTGGATCACCTGATCGACGCGGGCGACCTGCGCTTCGTCTGGGCCGACGCCACGGGACCGAACGCCAGGACCTTCGAGCGCAAGTACCGCAGCTTCCTCTGGATCGGCGACACCATCCTGGTCATCGACGACCTGAAGGGCTGGGCCCCGGGCCGGTTCGAATGGCTGCTGCACTATGAGGGCGAGGCCAAGCGCCAGGGCCAGGTCATCACCGTCAAGAACGGCGACGCCGAGGTCGCGGTGCGGCCGCTGTTCCCGCAGACCCTGCCGGACGGCGGCCTCTTCACTGACTATCCGGAGCTGCTGCGCCTGGCCGAGGGCAAGGGCCTGAAGGACCACGCTCCCGACGAGCCCCAGCCCTATCTGCGTCTGCAGGCGCCGGAGGTCACGGACCGCACGAAGTTCGTGGTCGCCCTGACGCCGAACGGCGCCGATCCCGCGCCGAGGATCGAGCGCTTCGAGGCCAAGGACTGGCTGCTGGTCAGGGTGCGGCGGAAGGGCGAGGTCACCGACGTCTATTTCAACCTGCTGGCCGACGGTCGCGTCCGCCACCGTAACGCCAACGCCGTGCTGGGCGGCTGGGAGACCGACGCCTACATGCTGGCCTTGACCTATCCCGAGGGCGGCGACGCCAAGGCGCCCAAGCGCTGGTTCGTCGCCGACGGCAGCTATCTGCGCCGCGACGGCAAGGTCGAGCTGGACTCGCTGTCCAAGGCCTTCGTGGTCAAGCAGGGCGGCTCGGCCACCATCGAGGGCCAGCCGACCTACGCCATCCGCTTGGCCTGCGGCGGCGCACGGTCGCTGAAGGTCGCCGGCGCCGCCAGGGCCTGCGAGCGCGACATGGCGCTGGTCAAGCGATCGCAGGCGCCGCGCTGAGAGGGCGGTCCCCCTCCGTCTAGCGACAAGCGTCCATGGCGACAGCGAGGGCGGCCCCGTCGTAGGTCGCCAGCTTCGCGTCCGGCTGCGTGGCGCAGGTGACGCGGAACCGGACGGTCTTGCGCAGGCCCTCGAAGCCGCCCTGGCGAGGGGCGATGTCGAGCGTCCGCCGCTGGTCGTTCCAGGTGAGGTTCACCGTCGCGTACTCGCCCTTCTCGTACCCATAGCCGTCTCCGGCGTCGTCATAGAGCTGGAAGGTTCCGTCCTTGCCGGGATAGACGCGCAGCTCCAGCGGTTCCTGGCTAGGCTGGTCGGCATATTGCACGACGGGGCCCAACGGCAGGATCGAGCCGGCCGGAACGTGCAGCGGGATGATGTCGATGTCGGCCTTGGCCACCACCACCCGCCCGCCATCGACCTTGGCGCCGGTCCAGAAGTCGTACCAGACCCCCTTGGGCAGATGCACGGTGCGGACGTCGGCGTTGGGTTGAATGACCGGGCTGACCATCAGGCTGCGGCCGAACATGTACTGGTCGCGGACGGTCAGGGCCGCGCGATCCTCGCGGAAGTCCATGACCAGCGGCCGCATCATCGTGTCGCCCTGGCGCGTCACCCGCCACGACGTCGCATAGATGTAGGGCAGCAGGCGGTAGCGCAGCTTGTCGAAGGCGATCAGGCGCTGCTGCGTGGCCGGGTCGAACGCCCAGAGCTCCTTGCCGGCTCCCGTGCCATGCACGCGAAACATCGGATTGAAGACCGCGAACTGGTACCAGCGCGTGAACAGTTCGGCATAGGCCGGATCCTTGGGATCGCCGCCGAAGAAGCCGCCGATGTCCGCCGACCAGTAGGGAATGCCGCTGATCGAGAAGTTCAGGGCCGCGGGGATCTGCTTGGCCAAGGTGTCCCAGTTGCCCGACACGTCGCCCGACCAGGTGATCGCGGCGTTGCGCTGCTGGCCCGCATAGGCCGAGCGGGTCAGGATGAAGGCGCGCTTGTCGGGCATCGCGGTGCGCATGCCGTCGTGAACCGCCGCCGTGTGCAGCAGCGGATAGGCGTTGAAGGTCTCCGCGCCGGGGCCGGCGGCGGTGGTCAGGGCCGCCATCTGCCCGGGCTGGCCGCCCAGCTCGGCCTCGGACCCGTCCAGCCACCAGCCGTCGAAGCCGAAGCGGCCCAGCTCGCGCATGATCTGGTTCCAGTAGATGGCCCGGCCCTTGGCGGACCAGGCGTCGTACCAGCGTCCCTGGCCAGCGGGATAGACGTTCGGATAAATCGGCTCGAACAGTGCGCCGGCCGCCTTGAGCTCGTCGTGGTTGGCGGTGGTCAGGTCGAACCGCGGCCAGACCGAGATGATGATGTGAGCGTTCTGGCGGTGCACCGCCTCGACCATGCCCGCCGGATCGGGGAAGCGGGCGGGGTCGAACTGATGGCTGCCCCAGCCGCCGGGCTTCCAGTACTGCCAGTCCTGAACCACCGCGTCGAAGGGGACGCCCAGATCGCGGTAGCGCTTCACGATCGACAGCGTTTCCTCCTGGGTCTGGTAGCGCTCCTTCGATTGCCACAGCCCCCAGGTCCAGCGCGCCATCATCGGCGCCTGGCCCGTCAGGTTCCGGTAGCCGGCCACGACCTGGTCGGCGTCGGGGCCATAGATGAAGTGATAGTCGACGCCGCCGCCGGCCTCGGAACGAAAACGCAGGGTATTGGCGTTGTGGGGCGTCGCCACATCCACTCGCGTCACGGCGGCGTTGTTCCACAGGATGCCGTAGCCCTTAGAGGACACCAGCATCGGCACGCCGACGTCCGAATTGATCTGCTCCAGCAACACGCTGGCGCCGCGATAGTCCAGCTGGCCGCCCTGATGCTGGCCCAGGCCGTAGACCGACTCGCTGCTATCGAGATCGAAGGTCTGGGCCGGCGCGCCGGGCTCGGGCGCGCCGCCGTAGCCGGGAACGCCCAGGATGCGGTCGCCCGTGGCGGTCTGGAATTCCATCTTTCCCGTGAGCCGGTCGACCCGAACGCGCACGGCCGGAGTCGCGAGAACCACGGCGTCGGCGGTCTCCTGCAGCGTCCACGCCACCGAGCCCGGCCGGGCGATCACGGCCGCGTTGTAGTTGCCGGACCAGTCTGGCTTGCGGTCCAGCCGGACGTGAATGACCCGATCGGACCAGGGCTCAAGCCGCAGCCGCCCCGTCGTCAGCCGGATCTCGACGCCGGCGTCGGTCTTGCGAACGGATGTGGCTACGGCGTGAGCCGCGGGGCCCGCGGCCAGACAGAACGAAGCGGCCAGCATCGCGACCGCGCTCACTGTGCCCGTCATCAAGCGCCGCATCCGTCCCCCTTCGCCGTTCCCGAACGGCTTCTTCTGATTGCACCCCTTAATAACTCAGACAAATAATTGGGCAAGAGACGTCCGGATCGACGGCGCGCTCAGGCTGCCTGAGGCGAAGGCTCCACGCCGCGGGCCGGCAGACGCTCGGCGGGCACGGCGGCCGAGAAGAGGTAGCCCTGCATCTCGGCGCAGCCCAGATCGCTCAGAGCCTGCATCTGGCCCACGGTCTCGACGCCCTCGGCGGTGACGCGGATGTTCATCGCCCGGCCCAGGCCGACAAGGGCCTCGACGATAGCCAGGGCGTCGGCGGACTTGCCCAGGTTCTGCACGAACGAGCTGTCGATCTTGATCTTGTCGACGGCGAAGCTCTGCAGATGGGCCAGGCTGGAATAGCCGGTGCCGAAATCGTCGAGCGCCACGCGCACGCCCGCTCCGCGCAGATGGTCGATGGTCTCGCCGATGCTGTCGCGCGCTTCCAGGAAGGCCGTTTCGGTCAGTTCCAGCTCGATGCGGCGCGGGTCCGCGCCGGCGGCCGCGATGATGCCCAGCAGCCGCCCGGCCGCGTCCGGCGCGCCCAGCTGCACCGCCGACACGTTGACCGACATCACGATGTCGGGCCGCTGCGCGGCGATCGCGCAAGCCTGGGCCAGCACCCATTCGCCGAGCGGCGTGATCAGGCCGGTCTCCTCGGCGATCGGGATGAACTGGGCGGGGCTGATCATCCCGCGCTGCGGGTGGCGCCAACGGATCAGGGCCTCGACCCCGGTCAGCCGCCGTCCGTGATCGACCAGCAGCGGCTGGTAGTGGACTTCAAGCCCGGCCTTGTCGGCCAGGGCCGCGCGCAGGTCCGCCTCGATCCGGGCGCGGTGGAAGATGCTCTCGTCCATGGCGGGCGCGAACACCGAGGCGCGGTCGCGGCCGGCGTCCTTGGAGGCGTAGAGCGCAATGTCGGCCTTGCGCGTCAGCTCGCCGCGCTCAGCCGCGTGGTCGGGGGCCAGGGCGACGCCGATGGACACGCCGACCACGGCCTGCGAACCCAGCAGGTCGAACGGGGCGGCGACGGCCTCGCGCAGGCGGGCGCACAGGGTCTCGACGGCGTCCGATGTCTTCACGCCGCTCAGGATGATGGCGAACTCGTCGCCGCCGAACCGCGCCAGGGTGTCGCTCTCGCGCAGCAGGGCGCCGACCCGCTTGGCGAAGGTCTGGATCAGGATGTCGCCGGCCGCGTGGCCCAGCCGGTCGTTGACGGCCTTGAAGCGGTCCAGGTCCAGGTAGAGCAGGGCGATCCGATCGTCTCCGCGGCGCACGCGGGCCAGGGCCTGGTCCAGGCGATCATTGAACAGGGCGCGGTTGGGCAGGCCGGTCAGCACGTCGTGATAGGCCAGGTGCTGGGCGTGGGCCTGGCTGGCGCGAAGGCGGCTGGTGACCCGGCGCAGGTCGCGCAGCACCAGGACGACCACGGTCCCGATCAGGACGAAGGCGGCCAGGCACATCGGCAGCAGGGCGGCCAGAACGGACAGTCCCGGCAAGTCGGGGCGCCAGGCCACATGGCCCCGGACCTTCCCGGCGGCGTCGACCAGCGCGGCCGACTGCTCGCCCCGGACCCGCGCCGGCGTCGTCGTGAAATGAGCGGCGCGCAGCAGGTCGCGTTCCGCAAGCTTCTGGACGAAGCCGCCTTCGACCCGGACGATGCTGACCATCACGGTCTCGCCGCCCTTCGGCGACGGCGGGATGTCGGCGGTCAAAGGCTTGACGATCGCCGCCGCGGCGAAGGCTGGCGCGCCGCCGAAGGTGATCAGGTCCGCGGCCTGGTCGGCGTGGGTGCGCCGCAGCTTGGCGACCAGGGCGGCGACATCCGGCCCCGCCTGGACGTAGGCCGTGGTCGCGACGCGGACGCCGTCGCGCATGGCGTAGATCGGCGCGTTCCGACCGGACAGGATGTAGACCGCGTCGTGTCCATAGGTCGTACCCAGCCATAGGCCAATATTGTCGCTGGCCCATTGCAGGTCCGCTTCGGTGGGGGACCGCAGGCGCGTCACCGGATCGTCCCAGATCGCGACCGTCGCCAATTCTTTCTGAAGTTCCGAACGTTCGACCGACACCGCCCGCACGATAACGGCGCGTTGCCGCTCGATGGCCAGGGTGTCGCTGCGATGCGCCGCCCACAGGGCGGCTGCGAGCACCAAGCCGCAGGTGACCAGCAGCAGCAAGCCGGCCGGTCCCGCCGCTCGGGCGACGAAGGGGTCGATTTTCTTGAGGCGACGCAAGGAAAACATGCGTCGATCGTTACGGCGGGCAATCGCCAAGAAAGGTTATTATGATCGGCGGCTAAGAGCCGCAGCGCACGAATAACAAAGTATATTGCCGAGCTCGCGGATGTCTAAGGCAACGCTAGGCGGCGGCAATGGCGGCTGCCAGACATTTCTGTTCAGAGCCTCGGCGGATAATCGGAACGTCGATCAGGACTTCATAGGCGGCGTGGCCCGCGCCGTCGTCCAGCCGCTCGGCGACGACGACCAGAGGCAGATCCGGGGCCATGGCGTGCAGGGCGGCCAGCCGACGCAGATCCGCGCCGGCGTCCCGGGCGCTGATCGCGCCGACCAGCAGATCAGGGGGTTCGGCAAGGCTTTCCAGCGGCGCGGCTTCGGGCGCCACCACGTCCCAGCCCAGGCGGGTCAGCTGGGGCGCGACCTCGGCCGCGCCCCGCTCCACGAAGGCCCGTTGGCTCATTCGGCGGCCTGCAGACTGCCTGGCGCCCACAGGCGCGCACGGTAGGTCTCGAAGCAGCGACGGCCGGCCTCCAGGCGCATCAGCGCGCCCTCGGCGATGTAGCGCGCGCAGTCCGGATCGGCCTCGACCAGCGGACGCAGCACCTCGGCGTTCCAGGCCTCGGAGTGGGCGACGTCCAGCGTGGCGTGCAGGGCGAAGTATTTCCGCGACTTGCCGACGCCCAGGCGCTTGAGGCCCTTGGCCACCAGGTCCGCGCGCCATGGCGCCGTCAGCTCGACCGCGCCCAGGGCGCCGACCGCGTGGTAGGCGTAGCGACGGGTGGTGGCGAAGGCGACGAGGGTGTTGCCCAGCGCCAGCGACGGCGCGACGGTCCCTTCGATGGTGGGATGCAGGTCCAGGGCGTCGGCCAACTGGGCCAGCATCGGCCCATGCATGCCGGCCTCGGTCCCGCGGCCCATCTCGTCCCAGTAGTTGCGGGCCAGTTCCAGCTTGGCGCGGGTGGGCATCTTCACCTGGGTGAAGGCGACCAGGTCGTCGAAACCGGCCTCGCCGGCGACTTCCTGCAGCAGGAACCAGCGCATGTCTTCCAGGCTGGCGTCCTGGGCCAGCCACGGGAACAGCGGATCATTCTGGCCGGGGCCGGTTTCCTTCAGGCCTTCGAACCAGGCGATGAAGCCCTCGACATCCGTCGGAACAGCTTCGGCCCGGGTGGCGATCGCCTGGCGTTGCGCTTCGATGAAGAAGCCCTCCAGCTGGCGCATCTCATGTTCTTCGGACAGGTCGCGGAGCCAGTCCTCGTGCGGCTTGGCCGGGTCCAGCCGCCGGTGGTTCCAGGACGACAGGCGTTGCTGGAAGGCGTCCGACAGGAAATCCGTCGCGGCCGCCGGCTCGACCAGCGACACGACGCGTTGAGTGCTCATCACGAACCTCTTCAAGAGACTTGAGGTGCTAGAGCGCGGGGCGGCGGCTATGGGTTCCAATGTCGAGAATACAACGTAACGCTTTGACTTAATTAGTTTAATCTCTTTAGCAAAAGACATGTCAAAAGGAACTTTGAAGGTGAGGGTCCCGTTCTCGTCGCCCTGAAGCAAGACGAGGCGGTCATGTCGGCGCACCATCCAGGGATAAGATTTTCCATTCGGCCCGAGAACGACCGGTGGCTCTGGCGCGCCCTGAGCCGGGACGTGGTGCTGGCCGAGGGGAGCGCCCCGACCCGCGCCGCGGCGGCCGCGTTCGTTATCCGCGAAATCTGCCGGGCCTGCGCCGCCGAGGCGGCCGTCCAAGTCCCGACCTTCCGCGAGGCCGCCTGATGCGCGTGCTCGAAGCCGCCACGTATCGCGGACCTCACTTCTATTCCACGCGGCCGATGATCCGGATCCGGCTGGATCTGGGTACGCTCGAGGCCTGGCCCAGCCACCGCCTGCCCGAGTTCATCGATCGCCTTCTGGTGGCCCTGCCAGGGCTGGAAGGCCACGGCTGCTCCTACCAGACGCCGGGTGGTTTCGTGCGCCGCCTGCGGGAGGGCACCTGGCTGGGCCATGTCGCCGAACATCTGGCGCTGGAGCTCCAAACCCTGGCGGGGACGCCGGTCACACGCGGCAAGACCCGCTCGGTGAAGGACCAGCCCGGCGTCTACGACCTGCTTTATCGCTATGAGACCGAAGCGCTGGGCCGCGCCGCCGGGCGGCTGGCCCTGGCGCTGGTCGATAGCCTGCTGCCGACGGCCCTGAGCGGCGTGGAAGGTCTGGACCTGGTGGCGCCGGCCCTGCCGGGCGGTGTCGAGGCCCCGCTCGACCTCAATGCGGCCATCGTCGAGCTGCGGCGGGTTGCTCGGCGCGAGGCGCTGGGCCCGACCACTCGCTCGCTGGTCATGGAGGCGCGCCGGCGCGGCATTCCCGTTCAGCGCCTGGACGAGCACAGCCTGATCCAGTTCGGCCTGGGCGCGCGCCGCAAGCTGATCCGCGCCAGCATCACCGGCGACACCTCGCAGATCGCGGTGCAGACGGCGGGCGACAAGGACCTGACCAAGCGCCTGCTGTCAGGCGTCGGCGTTCCGGTTCCCCGCGGAGCGGTCGTGCGAACGGTCGACCAGGCGCTGGAGCACGCCGCGCGGATCAGGGGACCGGTGGTGATCAAGCCGCTGGACGGCAATCACGGGCGCGGCGTCAATCTGGACCTGCGCACGCCCGACCAGGTGCGCTGGGGCTTCGAGCAGGCGGTCCGCCACAGCCGCCGCGTGCTGGTCGAGGAGCAGTTCGTCGGCCGCGACCACCGGATCCTGGTGATCGGCGGCGAGGTGGTGGCCGTGGCCGAGCGCGTCCCGGCGCGCGTCGTGGGCGACGGCCGTTCGACCGTGGCCCAACTGATCGACGGGGTGAACCGCGATCCCCGCCGGGGCGATGGCCATGAGCAGGTGATGACCCGTATCGTGGTCGACGACCACCTCCGCGAAATGCTCGCCCGCGTCGGCATGGACCTGGACAGCGTCCCGCCGGTTGGCGTGGCGGTTCAGCTGCGGGCGACGGCCAATCTGTCGACCGGCGGCACGGCTATCGACCGCACCAACGAGATTCACCCCGACAACGCCAGCATCGCCCGCCGCGCGGCCTTGACCGTCGGCCTGGACGTCGCCGGCATCGACTTCATCGCGCCGGACATCACCCGCTCGGTGCGCGAGACCGGCGGCGGGGTGATCGAGGTCAACGCCGCGCCCGGTTTCCGCATGCATCTGGAGCCTTCCGAGGGACCCTCGCGCGACGTCGCCCGCGCGGTGCTGGCCAGTCTGTATCCGCCCGGCGCGCGCAGCCGGATCCCGATCGTCGCCATCACCGGCACCAATGGAAAGTCGACGGTGGGGCGGATGGTCTCGGCGATCTTCCGCGCCCAGGGCAAGACGGTCGGCCTGACCAACACCAGCGGCGTCTACATCAACGATGAGCGGCTGAAGGCTGTCGACGCCAGCGGACCGAAAAGCGCACGGATGGTGCTGCAGGACCCCACGGTCGAGGTGGCGGTGCTGGAGACCGCGCGCGGCGGCATCCTGCGCGAGGGCCTGGCCTTCGACCACTGCGATGTCGGCATGGTGCTGAACGTCACCGCCGACCACCTGGGTCTCAAGGGGATCGACACGGTCGAGGACCTGGCCAAGGTCAAGTCCGTCGTCACCGAGGCCGTGGGGCGGCGCGGCGTCGCCATCCTGAACGGCGACGATCCGATGACCTTGCGCATCGCCCGCCACGCCGGCGGCCGGGTCGCCTACTTCACCCTGGAAGGCGGGCCCGAAATGTCGCCGTTCCTGCAGAAGCACGTGGCCGAAGGCGGTCTGCTGGCGGCGCGCGAACCCTCGATCCACGGCGGCGACCTGGTCATCCACGACGGCGGCCGGCGCGTCCCGGTGATGAGCGCTGGCGACATCCCCGCGACCCTGTCGGGACTGGCCGACTTCAACACCGCCAACGCCCTGGCGGCGCTGCTGGCCGGCTACGCCCAGCGCGTGCCGATCGCGGTCATGGCCCAGGCGCTGCGCGGCTTCGCCTCGTCGCATCAGGACAATCCCGGGCGGTTCAACGTCCATGACGGGCACGGCTTCCGGGTCATCGTCGACTACGCTCACAACCCTGCCGCCCTGCGGGCCATCGGCCGGGTGGCCGAGCGGCTGCGACCGCGCGTTGGGCGCGTCATCGGCGTCGTCAGCATTCCGGGCGACCGGCGGGACGACGACATCCGCGAGATGGGCGAGATCGCCGCCGGCCTGTTCGACGAACTGATCTTCCGCGAGCGGCCCGACGGCCGCGGGCGCGAAACCGGCGCCGTGGTGGCGCTGCTGACCGAGGGCGCGCTGGCGGCGGGTTTCCCCGAGGCTCATCTGCACCGGGTGCTGAGCGAGCCGCGCGCGGTGGACCTGGGGCTACGCTTGGCGCGTCCCGGCGACCTGGTCATGGTCTTCCCGACCTCGGTCGAGGCGGTTTGGCGGCAAGTCGAGACGTTCCGTCCCGCGGCCAATGGCGAGACCCGCCCGGCGGATCTGGGAGGCGCGGTTGCCTGATCCGAAACGGTGGGCCGTCATCGTTCACGGCGGCGCCAAGACGATCGTGCCCGAACTTCGGGAGCGCCATCGCCAGGGCTGCCTGCGCGCCGTCGAGGCGGCCGCGGCGGTGCTGATCGTCGGCGGATCGGCCGTGGACGCGGTCGAGGCCGCCGTCCGGGCGCTGGAGGACGACCCGACCTTCAACGCTGGGCGCGGTTCGGTGCTGAACGCCGCGGGCCAGGTCGAGTGCGACGCGGCGATCATGGACGGATCGGACCTCTCGGTCGGCGCTGTCGCGGCCGTGCGAACCCTGCGCAATCCCATATCGGTCGCGCGGCGGATGCTGCCCGAGCGTCCGGTGCTGCTGGTCGGGGAGGGGGCGGAAGCCTTCGCCCGCGAGCACGGGGCCGAGTTGTGCGTCCCCGAGGACCTGATGGCGCCGCCGCAGGACGATCCGGGCTGCGACACCGTCGGCTGCGTGGCGCTGGACAGCCGTGGAACCATCGCGGCGGGAACGTCGACCGGCGGCCTGCGCGGCTGCGCGGTCGGCCGGGTGGGCGACTCGCCGATCCCGGGCTGCGGGCTCTATGCCGACAATACGGTCGGCGGCGTGTCGCTGTCGGGCGAGGGCGAGAGCATCATCCGCGTCACCCTGGCCGCGCGCCTGATCCAGGTCCTGGAGACCGACGCGCCCGGCCCGGCGATCGAGCGGTCGCTGGCCGTGCTGGGCCGGGTCGGCGGCGAGGCGGGACTGATCGTCATCGACCGGCGCGGCGTCATCGACTGGGGCCACAACAGCGACCACTTCGCCGTCGCCCACGCCGCCCACGACGCGCCGCCGCAAGCCTTCGTGCATCGCTCGGAAGATCGGAGACAGATTTGAGCACCGGAACCGGCCGCGAGGGGCCGCTGATCATCATCGGAGGACATGAGGACAAGGAGGGCGACAAGGTCATCCTGCGCGCCGTCGCCGAACGGCTGAACGGCGGCAAGTTGGTGTTGGCCACCATCGCCTCCCGCGCGCCTGAGGGCTACCTGGACTCATATCGGAAAGCCTTCGCGCCGCTGGGCGTCGAGAACCTGGTCGAACTCTATGTCGAGGACCGGGCCACGACCCATGATCCGGAGACGTTGGCGCTGCTGGAGGGGGCGGCCGGGGTTTTTTTCTCGGGCGGCGATCAGCTGCGGATCAGCAGCCAGATCGGCGACACGCCGATCGAAAATCGGATCCGCGAGATCTGGCGCAAGGGCGGCGTCCTGGCCGGAACCTCGGCCGGGGCCTCGGTGATGAGCGACACCATGATGGTGCGCGGCTCCAGCGCCGAGACCCATCGCATCGGCGACCTGCAGATGGCGCCGGGTTTGGGCCTGGTCCGCGACGTGATCATCGACCAGCATTTCGCCGAGCGCGGCCGCATCGGCCGGCTGCTGGGCGCGGTCGCCCAGAGCCCGCGCGTGCTGGGCCTGGGCGTCGACGAGGACACGGCCATCGTTTTGGAAGGTGACGACTTCGAGGTCATCGGCAGCGGCGGCGTCTATGTCGTCGACGCCGAGGGGGTGACCGCCTCCAATATCGCCGAGGCCAAGAGCGAGCGGGCGCTGTCGATGCTGGACGTGCGGCTGCACGTGCTGGCCGACGGCGACGGCTTCAATCTGCGCACCCGTCGCCCGCACGGCCAGCCTACGGCCACCGACTGAGGACGGTCGGCTAAGCGGCTTTGCCGTCTTTAAATCCGCGCTGCGGATCGATGCTCAACAGTCGGCTCGAATTTGGCTAGACGAAAGGCGCGCTCGACCGGGCGTCCGGTTTCGGCCAAGTGTAGCGAATGCAGAGAGACGACAAGGCCGGCGGCGCGGGCGCGGTGACGATCGTCGACATCGCTCGCCAGGCGGGCGTGTCGATCAAGACCGTTTCGCGGGTGATCAATCGCGAGGAGGGCGTCGGGGCGCAGACCCGGGCGCGTGTCCAGGAACTGGTCGAGGCCCTGGGCTATCGCCCGAACGTCTCGGCCCGTTCGCTGTCCAGCCGGCGCAGCTATCTGATCGGCGTGATCTTCATGCAGGTCGGCGCCTATCATTATGTCGGCGAGGTGCAGATGGGGGCGATGCGCGCCTGCCGGCGGGCCGGCTATCACCTGGTCGTCGAACAGGTGCGGCCGCCCGAAAGCGTAGGCGGCGTCCAGGGCTTCGCCGAGGCGCTGCGCGACGCCCGTTTCGATGGCGTGGTGCTGACCCCGCCCACTTGCGATGACCCCGAGGTGCTGGCCGCCGTCGAGGCGGCGGAGCTGCCCTATGTCCGCATGGCGCCGCACCGCGAGTTCGAGCGCTCGCCGTATGTCTTCATGGATGATCGAAAGGCGGCGCGGGAGCAGACGCTGCGCCTGTGGAACATGGGACACCGGCGCATCGCCTTCATCGACGGCCCGGCTGACCACGGCTCGGCCGCCCGACGCCGCCAGGGCTATGTCGAGGCCCTGCGCGATCGTGGCGTCGAGCCCAAGCCCGAGTGGATCGCCAAGGGCGCCTTCCTCAGTCTATCCGGTTTCGACGCGACCGAGGCGCTGCTACGCCTGCCAGAGCCGCCGACCGCGATCTTTGCGGGCAACGACGAGATGGCTGTCGGCGCCTTGGCCGCCGCCGTCAAGCATGGCCTCTCCGTGCCGGGCGACCTTTCCGTGGTGGGGTTCGACGACACGCCGGCCGCCGAGGCCGCCTGGCCGCGCCTGACCACGATCCATCAGCCGACGGCCGAAATGGCCGAGGCGGCCGTCGAGATGCTGATCGACGGATTCGGCGACGAACGCTTCCGGAAGCGCGTTCTGGTCCGCCAACTGGACTATCGCCTGGTCACCCGTGACTCCGCTGGCCCCCCTTACGATCGGATCGCTCGTCCGTAATTTGATCCTCTTGGAAGCGCTTCCTGCGCATTGGAATTCCATTCGCTCGGCTTGAAGCGAATGAAGCTTCGCTGTGGTCGGCCGATCGCGGCAGAGTCGTCTGTAATCGGTTTCATTGCAATTTCGCCCGGACAGCGGTGTCAATCAAATCGCCCATAGACAACGTTGTCGTCGCGTGGTGCTGTGACTACGACAACGTTGTCGTAAGCGCGCTGAAGCGAGCGGCCACGCTGTCAGGAAAGGCCTCGAAACAAGGGGCCGGAGGAACCGCAATAGGCGCTCACGGGCGCCGAGGGGGTCGTGGCGTTCCGGCGTTCGCGCCGACGCGTCCCGACGTCCAGCAGGACAAAGGGAAAAAGATGCGTAGTCTGTTGTTGGCATCGGCCGCTTTCGCGGCCGTGAGCGTCCACGCGCCTATCGCCATGGCCCAGGAGGCCGGCGTCGTGAAGCTGGACGAGGTCGTCGTCACCGCTCAACGTCGTAGCGAGAACCTGCAGAAGACGCCACTGACGGTCTCGGCCGTTACGGGCGAGAAACTGGAATCGCAGGGCATCAAGACCGTGGTCGACCTGTCGGCCCAGGTGCCGGCGCTGCAGATCAGCTCGAGCGGCTCGGGCGCCGCGGTGGTCTTCCTGCGCGGCATCGGCAGCACCAACACCACCGAGGTCGGCGACCCGGCGGTGGCCTATCACATGGACGGCATCTACATCGCCCGCTCCACCTCGGTCGGCGCTCTGTTCTACGATGTCGACCGGGTCGAGGTGCTGCGCGGCCCGCAAGGCACGCTGTACGGCCGCAACGCCACGGCCGGGGCGATCAACGTGATCACCAAGCAGCCCAAGTTCGACTACGAGGGCAATGGCGCGCTGGATATCGGCAACTACGGCGCCATCACCACCTCGGGCATGGTCAACGTGCCGATCAGCGACACCCTGGCCGTCCGCGCCGCTTTCCAGCAGTCGCGCCACGACGGCTATGTGAAGGCCATCAACAAGGGGCCCGGCACCGGCGGCAATGACCGCTACGACCAGGACGACAAGTCGGCCCGCGTCCAGCTGCTGTGGAAGCCCACCGATACGTTCTCGCTGCATGTCGGCGCGGACTATCTGCACCAGGGCGGAGCTGGCGGCGGCGACAAGAGCTACGGCGCGGCCTTGTCCAACAGCGATCCGTGGACCTGCAACTGCGCCACCAATATCTATCGCAACAACAAGTTCTTCGGCGCGCACAGCCAGGCCGACCTGGACCTGGGCTTCGGCACCCTGACCTACCTGACCGGCTACAACTTCTCGCGCCTGGACCGCAGCGGCGAGAACGCCAGCACCGGCGCGCCGAACTACTTCAAGGGCAAGGACACTACCTGGTCGCACGAGCTGCGCCTGGGCGGCGAAACCGGCAAGCTGAAGTGGGTGGTGGGCCTGTACCGCTTCACGGAAGACAATAACGTCGACTTCCGGGTGTTCCTGGCGACCAACTCGTACCTGTCGTTCATCCAGCCCGAAGTCACCGCCAAGTCGATCGCCGTGTTTGGCCAGGGCACCTATGAGGTGACGGACCGGTTCCGGGTCACCGGCGGCCTGCGCTACACCGAGGACCACAAGGCCCGGGACGGCGGCACCTTCCTGACCAATTCGACCGGGGCGATCACCTCGACCGTGATCAAGAACCTGGCCGACGCCAAGTGGGACGCCACCAACTGGAAGCTGGGGGCCGACTTCGACCTGACCAGCACGTCGATGCTCTACGCCAACGTGGCCACGGGCTATAAGGCCGGGGGCTATTTCGATGGCATCGCCAACAATGTGTATGAGCCCGAGAAGATCACCTCATACGAAGCCGGCGTGAAGAACCGCTTCTTCGACAACCGCCTGCAATTCAACGCCACCGGCTTCCTCTACGACTATCGCGACTTCCAGGTCACGGCGGTCGGCACCATCGCCGGCCAGAACGCGTCGGTGACGCTGAACGCCGACAAGGCGCGCGTGTACGGCGTCGAGTTCGAGAGCAATCTGGTCGTCACCGAGCACGATCGCATCGACGCCACCCTGGGCTGGCTGCACGCCCGCTACACCGACTTCGTGCTGCCGCTGGGCGACGCCTTCGCCAATAACGCCGCCAACGCCGGCGGAACGGGCTGCTTCAAGACCAACTTCAGCGCCGCTGCGCCCCGGTCGACCGACTTCTCCGGCTGCCGCATGGCCCGCACGCCGACTTGGAGCGTCAATGTCGGCTACCAGCACACCTGGGAGATCGCGTCGGGCGCCAAGGTCGTGGGCCGCGTCCAGAGCCACTACGAGAGCGGCAAGAACCTGGAGTACCACGGCTTCGCTCAGAACCGGCAGGACGCCTTCACCAAGACCGACGTCAGCCTGACCTACACCAGCCCCGACGACCGCTGGAACCTGCAGGGCTATGTCCGCAACCTCGAGAACGACGACGTGCGCACCGCCTCGTCGCCGAACTCGACGACGGGCCTGGCCACCAACGGCAACGGCGAGTTCTACGCCCCGCCGCGCACCTACGGTCTGCGCCTGGGGGTCAACTTCTAGCCTCCCTGTGACTCTCCGCCCTCGGCGCTCCTGCCCGCCGAGGGCGCTTTTCCTTGTTCAGTGCTCCGGAGTTCGATGTGCGCGGTCTTCAACGTCTTCTGATCTCGACGGCCCTGGCGATGGCGGCCGGGTCCGCGGCCCTGGCGGCCCAGCAGCCCGAGCTGGGCGTGCGCGGCGGCAAGATCGTCACCGTCGATGGCCTGCGCTTCCGCGACTTGGATCGTGACGGCAAGCTCTCGCCGTTCGAGGACTGGCGCCTGTCGCCAGACGCCCGCGCCGCCGACCTGGTCTCGCGCATGACGCTGGACGAGAAGGCCGGCGAGATGATGCACGGCACCTTGCCGGCGCTCGGCGGCATGGTCCCCGGGCGCGGCCAGGGCTACGACCTCGACAAGCTGAAGCCGCTGATCCTGGAGCGGCGCGTCACCACCTTCATCACCCGCCTGGCCGGCGATCCGGCCTGGCTGGCCGAGCAGAACAACGCCGTGCAGGCGATCGCCGAGCAAGGCCGGCTGGGCGTGCCCGTCACCATCAGCACTGACCCGCGCCATCACTTCCAGTTCGTCGCCGGCGCCAGCGTCGCGGCGGGCGGCTTCTCGCAGTGGCCGGAGGCGACGGGTCTGGCGGCGATCGGCGACGACAAGCTGGTCCGGCGCTTCGGCGACATCGCGCGCCAGGAATACCGCGCCGTCGGCATCCACCAGGCCCTGTCGCCGATGGCGGACCTGGCCACCGAGCCGCGCTGGTCGCGGATCAACGGCACGTTCGGCGAGGATCCCGAGTTGGTCGGCCGCATGGTCAAGGCCTATGTCCAGGGCTTCCAGGGCGGCGATACGAACCTGGCGCCGGGCGGCGTCTCGGCCGTCGTCAAGCACTGGGTCGGCTATGGCGCGTCCAGCAAGGGCTTCGACGGCCATAACAGCTACGGCCGCTACGCCGTTTTCCCGGCCGGCCAGTTCGACCTGCACGTCAAGCCGTTCGACCAGGCCTTCGCGGCGGGCGCGGTGGGCGTCATGCCGACCTACGCCATCCTCAAGGACATCGCCTTGGGCGGCCAGCCGGCCGAGCAGGTCGGCGCCGGCTTCTCCAGGCAGCTGCTGACCGATCTGCTGCGGACCCAGCACGGTTTCAAGGGCATCGTGGTGTCGGACTGGGCGATCACCAATGATTGCGGCGACACCTGCCTGAACGGCTTCCCGGCCGGGGTGAAGCCGACCTTCGCGGGCCTGTCGACCGCCTGGGGCGTCGAGGGGCTGACCAAGGTCGATCGCTACGCCAAGGGCGTGAACGCAGGCCTCGACCAGTTCGGCGGCGTCGAGGACACGGCCGAACTGGTGGCCGCGGTGAAGGCGGGCAAGATCGCGCCCGGCCGCGTCGACGACGCCGCGCGCCGCATCCTGACGATCAAGTTCGAGCAAGGCCTGTTCGAGAACCCCTATGTCGACGCCAAGGCCGCCGCGGCGGTGGTCGGCGCCGAGGCCTTCGTCGCCGAGGGCCGCGCGGCCCAGAGCGCGGCCCTGACCCTGCTGGAGAACAAGAACGGCCTGCTGCCGCTGAAGGCCGCCGGCCGCAAGGTCTGGCTGAAGGGGGTCTCGCCCGACGTGGCCCGCGCCCACGGCCTGGTTCCGGTCGACGATCTGGCGCAGGCCGAATTGGCGATCATCCGCGTCGCGACGCCGTTCCAGACCCTGCATCCGAACTACACGTTCGGCAGCTTCCAGCACGAGGGCGACCTGTCGTTCAAGGACGGCGCGGCCGACTACGAGGCGATCAAGACCGCCGCGGCCAAGGTCCCGACCATCGTCGCCGTCTATCTGGACCGCCCGGCCATCCTGACCAATGTCCGCGACAAGGCCTCCGCGCTGATCGGTGATTTCGGGGCCGGCGACGACGCCTTCCTCGACGCCCTGACCGGCGTCGCTCCGCCGCGCGGCAAGCTGCCGTTCGAGCTGCCCTCGTCCATGGCCGCCGTCGAGGCCCAGGCCGAGGACGCGCCGCACGACAGCAAGGACCCGCTGTATCCGATCCACTTCGGCCTGACCTACTGAGGCCAAAAGCACCGAGGAAGCCGACTTGATCCGTATGCTGAATATGACGGCGAGCCTCGCCGTCCTCGCCTTCGCCACGGTCAGCCATGCGCAAGCGCCGGCCCATCCGTGGATGAACGCCAGGCTGTCGCCCGACGAGCGCGCGGCCCTGCTGGAGAAGGAGCTGACGCTGGACGAGCGCATCGGCCTGCTCCACGGGCCGATGTCGATGCCGATCTTCGGGATCAAGAAGCCCGAGGGCGCCATCGGTTCGGCCGGCTACATTCCCGGCATTCCGCGCCTGGGCGTGCCGGCGGTGGACGAGAGCGACGCCAGCCTGGGGGTGACCAATCCGCTGAACGTCCGCCCGGGCGACGGCGCCACGGCCCTGCCGTCGGGTTTGGCGCTGGCCGCGACCTTCAACACCCGGCTGGCATACGAGGGCGGGGCGGTGGTCGGACGCGAGGCGCGGGCCAAGGGCTTCAACGTCCAGCTGGCCGGCGGCGTCAACCTGGCCCGCGATCCGCGCAACGGCCGCAACTTCGAATATCTGGGCGAGGATCCGTGGCTTGCCGGCAATCTGGCCGGGGCGTCGATCAAGGGCATCCAGGACCAGGGCGTCGTCTCGACGATCAAGCACTTCTCGCTGAACGGCCAGGAGACCCATCGCCACTTCGCCAATTCGGTGATCGACGAGGCGGCCCATCGCGAGAGCGACCTCTTGGCCTTCCAGATCGCCATCGAGAAGGGCCAGCCGGGTTCGGTGATGTGCGCCTACAACCTGGTCAACGGGGCCTATAGCTGCGGGAACGACCACCTGCTGAACGACGTGCTCAAGCGCGACTGGGGCTTCAAGGGCTGGGTGATGTCGGACTGGGGCGCGGTCCACGCCACCGACTACATCCTCAAGGGGCTGGACCAGCAATCGGGCGAGCAGCTGGACGCCAAGGTCTGGTTCGGCGAGCCGCTGAAGGCCGCCGTCGAGAAGGGCGAGGTCCCGGCCGCGCGGGTGGGCGACGCCAGCCGCCGCATCCTGCGCTCGATGTTCGCCGCCGGCCTGTTCGACAAGCCGGTCTCGCCGGGCGGGGCCATCGACTACGACGCCGGCGCGCGGACGGCCCGCGCTGCGGCGAGCGAAGGCGTGGTGCTGCTGAAGAACCGCCAAGGCCTGCTGCCGCTGGCCAAGAGCGTCAAGACCATCGCCGTCATCGGCGGCCACGCCGACGCCGGGGTGCTGTCGGGCGGCGGTTCGTCGCAGGTCGTGCCGCCGGGCGGGGCCAAGCGCGTCGTGCCGCTGGGCGGGGAGGGCATGATGGGTCCGTTCCGCAGCCAGTACTTCAACGGCTCCTCGCCGCTGGCCGCCATCCGCAAGGTCGCGCCGGAGGCCAAGGTGACCTTCGACGACGGTCGCTACGTCGCTGCCGCCGTCGCCGCGGCCAAGGCCGCCGACGTGGTGGTGGTGTTCGGCAACCAGTGGATGGGCGAGGGCGAGGACGCTTACGACCTGTCGCTGCCCAACGGCCAGGACGCCCTGATCGCCGCCGTCGCCGCCGCGAACCCCAATACGATCGTCGTGCTGCAGACCGGCGGCCCGGTGTCGATGCCGTGGCTGCCGCAAGCCGGCGCGGTGGTCGAGGCCTGGTATTCGGGGGCCCAGGGCGGCGAGGCGATCGCCGACGTGCTGTTCGGCGAGGTCGACGCCTCGGGCCGCCTGCCGATGACCTTCCCCGCCGCGATCGACCAGTATCCGCGCGCCCAGCTGCCGGGCCTGGGCCTGCCGGACAAGACCCAGTTCGACGTCGTCTATTCCGAGGGCGCGGACATCGGCTATCGTCGCTTCGCCCAGATGGGACCCAAGACGGGGGCCAAGCCGTTGTTCCCGTTCGGCTACGGTCTGTCCTACACGACCTTCGACTATGCCAATCTGAAGGTGGCCGGCGGCGAGACCCTGACGGTCAGCTTCGACGTCACCAACACCGGCCAGCGTCCGGGCAAGGACGCGCCGCAGGTCTATCTGACCGGTGCGGCGGGGCAGGTGACCCAGCGGCTGATCGGCTTCGACAAGATCGAGCTCAAGCCGGGCGAGACGCGGCGCGTCACGGTCACCGCCGACCCGCGCCTGCTGGGCGGCTTCGACGCCAAGGCCAATCGCTGGGCCTTGACGGGCGGCGACTATCAGGTCGCCGTGGGCGCCTCCTCGGCCGACCTGACCCTGAAGGGCGCGGCCAAGGTGAAGGCGCGGACGATCAAGCCGTGAGCGGGAGGAAAGTCATGAGCATCCGTATCGTCGGCCTCGCGGCCGCCGCTGTCTTGAGCGCCGGCCAAGCCCTGGCCGCCGATCCGACCGTCGCCACCACCTCGGGCCCGGTCGTCGGGGAAAGCGCCAAGGGCGTCGCCGCCTTCAAGGGCGTGCCGTTCGCCGCCCCGCCGCTGGGCGCCCTGCGCTGGCGGGCGCCGCAGCCGCCGGCCGCCTGGACCGCGCCGCGCGACGCCAAGGCCTACGGCCCCGACTGCATGCAGAACCCGTTCCCCGGCGACGCCGCGCCCCTGGGCGTCAAGCCGGCCGAGGACTGCCTGTACATGAACGTCTGGACGCCCGAGGCGGCGCTCAAGGACAAGGCCAAGAACGGGTCCAAGCGCCCGGTCATGGTCTGGATCTATGGCGGCGGCTTCGTCAACGGCGGCAGCTCGCCGGCCGTCTATGCCGGCGACCGCTTCGCCCGCGACGGCGTGGTGCTGGTCAGCTTCAACTACCGGGTCGGACGCTTCGGCTTCTTCGCCCACCCGGCCCTGACCGCGGCCGGCGCCGACGGGGGGATGCTGGGCAACTACGGCCTGATGGACCAGATCGCGGCGCTGAATTGGGTGCGCGACAACATCGCCGCCTTCGGGGGCGATCCTGACAACGTCACTCTGTTCGGGGAGTCGGCCGGCGGCATGTCGGTCCACGCCCTGCTGACCGCGCCCCAGGCCAAAGGTCTGTTCCACAAGGCGATCATCGAGTCCGGCGGCGGCCGTCCGCGCCTGCTGCCGACCTTGCCGCTCACCGCCCCGGCCGGCCAGCGTTCGGCCGAGGCGGCGGGCCTGGCCTTCGCGGCCAAGGCGGGGGTGTCCGGAACCGACGCGGCGGCGCTGGACGCCCTGCGCGCCCTGCCGGCCGAGACGGTGGTCGACGGCCTGAACATGGCGACGTCCAACACCCCGACCTGGGGCGGTGGTCCCATGCTGGACGGCAAGATCATGACGCGCGAGCCCCTGCAGGCCTACAAGGCCGGGGCGTGGAGCAAGATGCCGGTGATGGTGGGCGCCACCAGCGCCGACGGCTTCTTCTTCGGCGGGAGCCGCGACCAGGTCTTCGCGCCATTCGGCGCGCGCCGCCCTGAAGCCGAGGCGCTTTACGACCCCAAGGGCGACGGCGACATCAAGGTCTATGGTTGGGCGGCGGCGGGCGATCGCATGTTCATCGAGCCGGCCCGGGCTGTGGCGCGGGTGATGTCCGCCCAAGGCGCGCCGGTCTACCAGTTCCGCTTCTCGTACGTGGCCGAGAGCCAGCGCGGGCAATGGTGGGGCGCGCCGCACGCCACCGAGATCCCGTTCGTGTTCGACACGGTCGACGCGCGCTACGGCGCGGCCCTGACCCCTGCCGACGCGGCGGCGGCCAAGGCGGCCCACGCCTACTGGATCGGCTTCGCCAAGACAGGCGTCCCCGCCGCGCCGGGCGGGCCGGCCTGGCCGCGCTACCAGGCGGCGTCGGACCAGATTCTCGACTTCTCGCTGCAAGGCCCCAAGGCCGTGGCCGATCCGCTGAAGCCGCGCCTGGACCTGGTCGAGGCGACGACGCCATGACCATGGTCGTCGTCGACGTGCAGCAGGTGCGCCGCTTGCGCGCCCTGCTGCCGGCCATCACCAAGGCGCACCTTCAGGACTCCCTGGGGATCAGCGAGACCACCTGGGTGCGGCTGCGGGACCAGCGGCCGATCCGCCGCTCGACCTACGAGCGGCTGATGCGACGGACCGGCCAGCCCGCGCCTCCCCAGGCTTAAGCCGCGAACACGCGCTGGCCGCGCTGGACCGACATCCGGTGACTGCCGGCCAGGGCCAGCGAGCGGGCCTTGACCGTCTGCATGAACAGCCACTCGCCGGCCACGCGGGCCGGGGTGATGTCCAGCATCATATAGCCGCGCTGGCTGGTGTCGGCCCATTTCAGTTCGGGATTGGCGGCCATGAAGCCCTTGGCCACGATCTTGGGATCGGCGCCCATGTCGCCCTCCATGCCGTTGGAGGTGACGGCGTGGCCGGCGAACTCGACCCCGGCGGGGTGGCCGTCCTGCATCAGGCCATAGGCCCAGGCGTTGTGGCTGTCGCCCGACAGCATGACCAGGTCGGCATTGGCGGCCTGGGCTGATTTCAGCAGGCGCGAGCGGGCGGCGGGATAGCCGTCCCAGCGGTCCATCCACATTGGCAGGCCTTGGGCGGCGGCGCGGATGTCGTTGCGATAGCTGTTGGCCTTCTTCTCGCTGACGTCCGACTTCAGCCAGTCGACGGCGTCCTTGGGCATGATCGTCCGGCCCAGGATCGTGCCCATGCCGACCAGTTGCCAGCCGGAATTGGCCTTCATCTGGTGGGCCAGCCAGCTTTCCTGGGCAGAGCCCATTATGGTCGCGGCCGGGTCCTGCCAGACCCCGTCGCGGAACGCCTTCAGGGCCGCGTCGGGATCGGCCGCCTTGAACGCCGCGCCGAGGTCGGCCGGACGGGTGCGGGCCAAGAGGCGCGACTCGGTGCGATAGAAGGTGGCCAGGGTCCCGATCGGATAGGCCTTCCACGGCTCGTCCGAGACCGGCATCCACTCGCGATAGACCTGCATGGCGGCGGCGCGGCGAGTGTTCCAGTCGCCTTCCTTGTCCGGCTGGTGGTTCTGGGCCCCGCCCTCCCAGCTGTCATTGGCCGACTCGTGGTCGTCCCACAGGGCCACCATCGGAGCCATCTGGTGCAGGCGCTGCAGGTCCGGATCGGCGCGGTAGCTGGCGTAGCGCAGGCGGTAGTCGGCGATGGCCAGGATCTCGGTGACCGGCAGCAGCATTTCCTTGCGGCCCTGCGCCCAGTCGGCCTCGCGGGTCGAGGCTACGCCATACTCGTAGATGTAGTCGCCGGTGTGCAGCCATAGATCCAGGTCTGGTCGAGCGGCTGCGTGGCCATAGGCGTTGAACCAGCCCTGCGGCAGGTTCGAGCACGAGAAGACGGCCAGGCCGAAGCGGTTCACCGGCCCCTGCGGCAAGGTCTTGGTGCGGCCGACCGGCGACTTCGTCCCATCCGGCGCGATAAAGCGGTACCAGTAGACGGTCCCGGGCCTCAGGCCGTCCACCGTGACCTTGGCGGTCCAGTCGCGATAGGCGCCGGTGCGCACGACGCCGCCGGCCACCACCTTCGAGAATTGCGGATCCAGCGCCACTTCGGCCTCCAGCCGCACGACGCCGGTGTCGGTCGTGGGAACGTAGCGGGTCCACAGCAGCATCGCGTCGGAGGCGGGTTCGCCGCTGGCGACGCTGTGGGTGAAGCCGGTCGCGCCCAGCAGCTGGCGGGCCAGAACTTGACCGGCGGGCAGCGCCAGGCCGGCGAGGCCCAAGCCGCCGGCGATCAGGCCGCGGCGATCGATGTTCAGAACCATCGGACGGTTCCTCCATAAAAGAAAACTCCCGCGACCGGATGGCCGCGGGAGGTGAGTGGCCTCAGGGGAAGTCTAGAAGGAGCCCTTGATCCCGATGTTCCACATCGAGCCATAGATGCTGTACTGTTGAACGCGGCTGCGGACGTTCGAATAGATGACGTCCGGCGCGTTGAAGATGTTGCGGCCGGCCAGCATCACTTCAAACTGCTTGTTGATTTTGTAGCTGGCGCTGACGTTCCAAAGCTCACGAGCGGCGTGGTACAGGATGCCGTTGTTGGCCGTGGTCGGCGTGTTGCTGAGCGCGCTGGTGCGGTACTTGCCCTGGGCGTTGCCCGTCAGCTGGATGTCGAATTTGCCGTAGCTGTAGCGAAGGCCCCAGTTGGCGGCGATCTTGGGCATGTTCACCCGCTCGCCGTCGGGATCGATCCTGGTGATCGAGCCGCGCAGGCCCAGGCCCCGTAGGGCGCCCGGCAGGAAGGTCAGCTGCTGGTCGTACTCCAGCGTGATGCCGTTGTTGGTGCTGGTGCCCGGCAGGTTCTGGGCGCTGCGGAAGGTGTAGCCGGCGTAGTCGGCCGGGTTGTAGCCGACGTCCTCCGGATCCACCGTGACGCCGGTGACCTGCATGTCCTTGACGTCCAGCCTGTAGGCCGAAACGCCGATCACGCCCGACGGCTCGAGATAGTACTGCAAGCTGGCGAAGTACTTGGTGGAGTGCTCCGGCTTTAGCAGCGGGTTGGGCACGGTGACGATCAGGGTGTCGTCGTTCACGGCCACCACGCCACCCAGATTGCCGTAGTCGGGACGCAGGATCGATTGGCTGAAGGCCAGCTGGCCGACCATTTTCTTGGAGAAGTCGTACTTGGCCCCGCCGCTCAGGAACCAGTCGTCGTACTCGCCGTGACGGGTCGTGTAGGTCCCGTTGCGGTACTGGTAGAGCAGGCCCGCGACCGTGCTGGTCGACAGCCCCGCGGCGGAGACCTCCTTGGCCGGCCGGATCTCGGCGACGCGGGCGTCCGTCTCCGTCTTCTCGTAGCGCAGGCCCAGGTCGAACGAGGCCTTGCCGATGCGCGGCTGCACCTCGAAATAGGCGGCGCTGACCGTCTCGCCGACCTTCTTGTTGTTGTCCAGCTGGCGCTTGGTGTTGCCCACCGTATCGGCCACGAAGTATTCGGGGTGGGCCTTGTAGATGTCGTAGACGGCGTAGTTGCTGTCGGCGCGCCAGTTCTGGGCGTTCATGTTTCCGGCGTCGAAACCCAGGATCTGGAACTGGTAGTTCCGGGTCCAGGGAATGACGGCTTCAGGCGCCTTCTGGGTCAGGTCGCCGGTCGCGCCGACATACTGGAACTGCTTGTAGGAGCCCTCGTTGGTCTTCCAGACATTGGTCCGGTAGGTCCCGCCCGCCAGGACCTTCAGCTGTACGCGGCCCAGGGTCAGCTTCTTCTTCAGGTCCAGGTTCAGGCCGTACATCTGGTTCTGCGCGTCGGACTCCGACGTGCGGATGTTGTTGCCGATGTCGTCGTCGCGATTGAAGCTGGTCGGGTCGCTCCACGCGCGGCCGGCGGTCTGTCGCAGCGTCCAGGCGTTGGAGTCTTCCGACGCGCGATCCAGCGTAAAGCCGATGCGGGTCAGATAACTGTCCGTACGCTGAAAGAAGCCCTTGGAATTGTCCCGGAAGTTGAACTGCGAGCTGGAATAGCTGCCGCGCAGCAGGGCTTCCCAGGTGTCGCCGCGGTACTCCAGCTTGGGCGCGAACAGCCATGAGGGCGTGCCGGCGTAGCGGTGCGAGTACTGGGTGTGCAGGCGGGTGTTGGTCCCGTTCGGATTGACGACGATGTGGGTCCCGGTCGAGTCCGCTGTGGTCTGCGAGGCCGTCGTCGTGCCGAAGATCAGATAGGTGTACTGGTTGAAGTACTCGACGTCGTAGAACGAATAGGTCGAGCGCAGCGACAGGGCCCACTGGTCGGTCAGCTTGTAGTCGACGCTGAGGTTGGCGGCCTTGCGGTGGGTCAGCTTGGGACCCGGACGCCACATCACCTGATACGGAATGACCCGGCCGCTGGCGAGATAGGACCAGTCGGTCTGGATGCGGTCCTGCTGGACGTAGTTGGCGTTGTAGCTGGCGTTGAACGCGACGCCGAGGCGGCCGTCCAGGAACACGTCGGCATAGCCGACCTGGGCCGAGGGATAGATCGTCGCGTGCTTCTGATCGTCGGGCAGATACTTGCGCGACAGGCTGCTGTCGGACGTGCCGACGCCGCCGACCTGGAAGCGCAGCAGGCGGCTGGTGCGCTGGAAGGCGTACTTGCTGCGCAGGTTGATGGCCCCGCCGGGGCTGTCGGCGTCCATGTTGGCCTGCAGGGTGTTGTTCAGCTCGATCGAGTCGACGCCGGTGATCGACATCTGCTCGAACGAGTTCTGGCGGCCGTTGTTGTTGTTCGAGGTCGCCGTCGCCATGCGGGCGCCGTCGGTGGTGAAGGTCGAGTACTTGGGATCGAGGCCCCCGATGCGGACGGCGGTGGCGTCGACCTCGGTATAGTCCAGCGACAGGCCGGGCATGTTCTTCATGAACTCGCCGACGTCGCCCATGGTCAGGGCGCCGAAGTTGTCGGCGGCCACGACGGTCTTGGCGTTGGTCGAGGCGCGGCGCTCCATGATGGCGGCGGCCTGGCCCTCGCGCTTGGCGGTGATGGTCACGGCCTCGACGCCCTCGGAGGCGACGTCGTAGGGCTGCAGGGCGAACTCGACGGTCGCGGTCTGGCCGGGCGCCACGGTCACGACCTGCCGGGATTCCTGCAGGCCGGCGTACTTGACGACCACGGTGATGTCGCCGGTCGGGACGCCGGTCAGGCGAAAGTCGCCGTCGTCCTCGGAGAAGGCGGCGATCGGCGCGCCCTCGATCCTGATCTCGGCGTTGCGCACGTATTCCTTGGTGGCGGTGTTGAAGACGCGCCCACGAACCACGCCGGCGCCCGCGCTAGCCTGGGGGCGTGCGGCGCCCTGGGCGGTGGAGCGCAGGGTGATGACCTGGCCGTCGTCGGAATCGATGCGCAGCGGCGTGCCGGCGATCAGGCGGCTCAGCGCGGTGCGAACGTCCATCACGCCCTTCACGGCCGGCGTCTGGATGCCGTCCAACTGCCGGGCGGGCGCGACGATCTGCACCTGGCCCTGGCGGGCCAGTTCGGGGATGGCGCGGACGGCTGCCTGGGCCGGAATGTCGAACACGCGCTCCTGGGCGAACGCCGGCGCGGCGATGGCCATGGCGACGACGGACGCCCCGCAGGCGAGGAGGGAAGAACGGGAAATCATGGCTTGAGGGCCCCCAGAGGTCGCGTTGTTTGCGACGTTGCCGGTTGAGAGCCGTCGGCCGGGGCCTTCCGCTATATGTTGCAAAAACTTCTTATTGCGCGGCCGCGGATGGCGGCGGGCTTCGGGTCAGGATCACCACGCCGCCATCCTGCTGCAGGCGGGCGTCGAACACCCGGGCGATGGCCCGGCTGAAGCCGGCCGGATCGTTGGCGGCGAACAGGCCGGTGACCGGTTCGCGCGCTAGCGCCGGGTCGCGGATCTCTATGCGGGTGTCGCTGTAGCGCGCGAAGGCCTGCACGGCCTGGCCCAGGGTCTCCCCCTCGAAGGCCAGCTTGCCCTCGCGCCAGGCCAGGTCGCGGGTCACGGCCTCGGGGGCGATCGGGCGCGGGCGCTCGGCCGTGAGATGGGCGGGATCGGACAGCGCCAGACGGGTGTTGGCGCTCACCGCCACGACGCGAGGCGCGCCGACCAGCGGGGCGCCGACGAAAGCAGGGGGCGAGACCTCGACCCGGCCCAGATTGACCAACAGGTCCACCGGAGCCTTGTCCAGCTTGCGGACCCGAAAGCCGGCCTGGGCCGTGCGCAGCCGCCGGCCGTTCACCTCGACCACGAACGGCCGCTTCTCGTCGCGCGCCGCCGAAAAATAGGCCTCGCCCTTCAGCAGGGCGACGACGCGCTGGTTGTCGTCGTAGCGGACGCGGATGCGGCTGTCGGTGTTCAGCAGCACGGTCGAGCCGTCCTTCAGCGGGACCAGGCGGATCTCGCCGCGTTCGGTGCTGATCACCGCGCCGGCGGCGGCCGTGCTGACGCCCAGGGCGGCCAGGGAGGCGGCGGCCAGGCCGGCGCCGGTCCAGGTCAGGGCCTGGCGGCGCGACAGGCGCGGACGGCGGCGTTCGGCGAAACGGACCGGATCGAAGTCGGGACCCAAGGCCTGGGCCGACTCGCTCATCATCGACAAGGCGCCGGCGCGCAGCATCGCGCCCTTGCGGCGCGGATCGCCGCTCAGCCAGGCCTGGTAGGCCGCCTCCAGGTCGGGCGACAGCGGCCCACGATCCAGCCGCGCCGTCCATTCGGACGCCGCTCGGTCAATGTCGCGACTGGTGTCTCGTTCGGCCATGTATCGGGGCGATCTCTGTTTCCGTGTTCCTAGAGGTTTGGGACCTGGTGTTTCCGCTACGACCGAACCAATCAATCAGGAAGAGAATGCCTCGGGAGATGTGGGTTTCGACCGTATTTTCGGAGATTCGCATCCTGGCGGCGATCTCCCGCTGAGGAAGTCCTCTCACCCGCCGAAGCACGAAGGCCTCGCGGGTCTTCAGCGGCATGGCGGCGATGGCCTTGGCCAGATGCCGCAGCTCGTCGCGGTCGATCGCATGGCGTTCCGGCGAGGCGGCTTCGTCGGGATGTTCCAGGCGCTCCAGGTCGTCGACGGCGTGGATCGAGACGATGCGGGCCCGGCGGACATGGCGGGTGATCACCGAGCGGGCCACCTGAAACAGGTAGGCGCGGGGATGGCGGATAGCGTCGACGCTCTCCAGCTCGGCCAGCAGGGTGTAGGCCTCCTGGATGACGTCGTCGGGATCGACGCCCGTCGGCGCGTTGCGCGACAGCCATCCCTTCAGCGCCGGCTCGTGCGGCAGGATGTTGCGCAGGAACCACCTTGTTCTTTCCCGGTCGGCGCCGCTCATCCCGGACTCGCTGGCTGGACACTTGACGTTCGCGGCCTGCCTAGCCGCCGATTGTGACATGTGATTAGGGCGCACGCGGAGGATTGAGCGGGCTCAACGCTCAACCTCGGCTGCGTCCTGGGGTGTCGCGGGGACGAACGGCTTTTCCGCATCGCCCGTCCAGCGCATCAGGATCAGGTCGGCGGTCTGCTGACCGTCGACCTTGGAATTGACAGCCAGATAGGCCAGGCCGTGGCCGATCGGCTGTAGCCCGACATCGGCCTTCTGGTTCCAGCCCCGGATCCCGGTGGCGGGGGCCGTCAGGCCGGCGTCGGCCAGGGGCAGCAGCGGGCCCGTCTCCCAGCCTTGGCCACGAGGGCCGGGCACGCCGACCAACTCGGCGGTCACGGGCTTGGCGGACGCGTCGACGGCAAACAGGCCATAGTTCGGAAAGGCGGTCTTCTCGCCGCGATAGACGCCCATAAGCCAGCGCTTCTGGCTCTCGTCATAGGCCAGATTCTGGACGCCGTAGCGGGTGTTGCCCGAGCGCACGAAGACCTTGGCGGCCGGCGTGGCGGGACCGTTGTGATGCGGCGCGGCCTCGGTCAGCGGGCGAGCGTAGCGGGCCCAGTCGGCGACGTCGTATTGCAGCAGCACCTGGTGGTCGTTGTCGGCGCGCTCCGTGTTCCCATAGATCCCATAGGCCACCGTCAGATAGCGCTTGCCATCCGTGTGGCCAAAAGCCGGGCCGAACGAGACGCCGTCGATCCCGGAGCAGCCATAGCGATGGTCGGCCGTCGCGCCGACATCGCCGTCGAACCGTCCGTCGCCGTTCAGGTCGGCCGCGTAGTCCTTGGCCACCTCGGGCAGATAGACGGTGCGGAAGATCTCGCTCGTGCTGGCCTCGACGCCGACCCGGTCCAGGCGCGCGACGTCGATCATGGCGATGTAGAAGGCCTGGTCCTTCTTGTACTCCAGCGAGCCGTAGACCTTGCCGTCGCCCGGGTTGAAGTCGAGGTCGCCCAGGTGTCCGGTCCAGCCGACCAGGGTCCCGATCAGCCTGCCGTCGAAGTCGTATTTCGCCAGCAGGTTGGTGAACGAATAATAGATGTAGCCGCCCTTCACATCGACCGCGACGCCCTGGACGTGGCCCGAGCTCCAGCGGCCGCCGTTCTGGGCCAGGGGCGGTGGCGCGGGCGGGGCGGCGGCGACCGGCCCAGGCAAAAAGAAGGGGGCCAGGACCGAGGCCAGCAAAAGTGCGGGTAAGGCGCGCGTTTTCATCGGGATACGGACTTTGGCTGTGCGGAAGCCGCCCGCTTAGCGTCGTTGGATCACAGCTTTGCGACGCCGTCATCGACGATAATCTTTCACAATATGAGATTGTTTCCTATAGAATGGAATAAAGTGAGCCGGGGACGTCCGGCATGGCGCTAGGGAGTAGACGATGCGACGCGTGCTCATGGCCGGCCTGGCCACGCTGGCCTTGGCCGCGCCGGCTCTGGCCCAGCCCATCGACCGTCACGCCCTGGTCAGCCGTCATGACGTCAAGCTGACCAAGGTCGACCCGTCCGCGCCGCTGATGGTCGGCAACGGCCAGATCGGCTTCACCGCCGACATCACCGGCCTGCAGACCTTCCCGGAGGTCTATTCCAACATCGCGCCGCTGCTGACCGAGGCTCAGTGGGCCTGGCACGCCTTTCCGAACCCCAAGGGCTACACCTATGCCGACGGGACCACGCCGATCGACGTGCGCGGGACCCCGCAGCCCTACGCCTACATGAAGGATTGGAACGAGGCCGAGACCCGCCCGGCCTTGGCCTATCTGCGCGAGAACCCGCACCGGTTCTCGCTGGGCCGCGTGGCCCTGGATCTGCGCGACAAGACGGGCAAGCCGGCCAGGTTCGAGGACCTGACCGGAACCGAGCAGACCCTGGACCTGTGGAGCGGCGTGCTGACCAGCCGCTTCGTCTATGACGGCGAGACCGTGACGGTGCGTACGCGGGTGCATCCGACGCTGGACATGATCGTGGTCGACGTGGATTCGGCCCTGGTCGCGCAAGGCCGGCTGAAGCTGTCGGTGAAGTTTCCGGGCGTCTCGAAAAATCTGAATCCCGACCCGTCCGACTGGGCCCATCCCGAGCTGCACACGACCAAGGTGACGGGCGAGGGCGCGTCGCGCCTGGACGTCTCGCGCCAGATCGACGCCACCCGCTACTTCGCCGCCGTGCAGGCCGATCGCGCCGTCGACTTCACCGCCGCCGGACCGCACGCCTTCGTCGTCGCGCCCAGGACCAAGGCACGAACCCTGGGGCTGGAGGTCGCCTTCTCCCGCGCGGCCCTGCCCAAGGCGCTGCCGAGCGTGACGGCGGCCGACCGGGCGACGCGGGCGCATTGGAAGTCCTACTGGACGCAAGGCGCGGCGGTCGACTTCTCGGGCAGCGCCGACCCCCGCGCCGCCGAGCTGGAGCGCCGGGTGGTGCTGTCGCAGTACCTGATGGCCCTGAACGGCGCCGGCGAGGTCCCGCCGCAGGAGGAGGGGCTGTTCTCCAACAGCTGGAACGGCAAGTTCCACCTCGAGATGCACCCCTGGCACGCCGGCCACTTCGCGCTCTGGAACAAGCCCGAATACCTGGAGCGCAGCTTGCCCTGGTACATCGGCCATCTTAAGGACGCCAAGGCCCGCGCCGCCAGCCACGGGCTGAAGGGCGCCTGGTGGCCCAAGATGGTCGGTCCCGACGGCGTCGACAGCCCCAGCAAGGTTTCGCCGTTTATCATGTGGCAGCAGCCGCATCCGATCTGGATGTCCGAGCTGGTCTGGCGCGACAAGCCGACCAAGGCGACCCTGGCCAAGTATGGCCAACTGGTCTCCGAGACCGCCGACCTGCTGGCCAGCTTCCCGCACAAGGACGACAAGGGCCGTTACGTCCTGGGCCCCCCGATCATCCCGGTGCAGGAGAACTACGATCCGCTGACCACCCAGAACCCGGCCTTCGAGCTGGAATACTACCGCTGGGGCCTGGAGACGGCTCAGGCCTGGCGCACGCGCCAGGGTCTGGCCCGCAAGCCCGAGTGGGACGCGGTGATCAAGGGCCTGGCTCCGCTGGCGGCCAAGGACGGCCTTTACCTGCCGGCCGAGACGACGCCGGACTTCTGGGACGTGGCCAGGAGCAAGGCCTGCTCCAGACACGCCATCGATCCCAAGTGCATGAACCGCGACCACCCCTCGTTCCTGATGGCCTATGGCCTGATCGCGGGAAAGACCGTCGATCCCGAGACCATGCGGCGCACCCTGCGGGCCGTGGAGAGCGATTGGGACCTGCGCCAGACCTGGGGCTGGGACTACCCGATGGTGGCCATGACCGCCGCGCGCCTGGGCGAGCCGGACAAGGCCGTCGACTGGTTGTTCTTCGAGGCCAAGAACAACAAGTTCGGCGCCTCGGGCATGACCCCGCGCGTGCACCTGGACGAGCACGCCAAGGCCTTCGTGCCCAAGGCCGGGGAGGCCGAGAAGGTCGGTCCCGACGGTCCGGGCTACAGCCGCGCGGCTGAGACCTATTTCCCCTCGAACGGCTCGTTGCTGGCGGCCGTCGCCATGATGGCCGGCGGCTGGGACGGCTCGAAGGGGCCGGCGCCAGGCTTCCCGAAGAACGGCCAGTGGACGGTCCGCGCCGAGGGTTTCAAGCCGCTGCCGTGAGGCGCTGCGGTGTCATCCCGAACAGTCTCCAAGAGGCTTCCGGGATGACCCGGCGGAAGCGCATCCGTCGAAGCGAGTTTCCCTTAAGGGAAAAGCCAACGCAAGGCGCGCCGACTTGAGTTGAACTGGTCAATCCATAACATATTCTAGTAAAAACAATAGCATGACGGATATCCGAGGTGTCCTGTGCGGTCCGCCTAGTTATCCGCATCACGCAAGATTGCGTTGAATTGGTAAGGCCAGAGTTGCGTTTTTACGCGTGATGTTACAGGATGTGGATATGTATCCCACATTTTGAAAATGTGGACCTAGTGAAGACACCGGTGTCAAAAACCGGTTGGGGAGAAACGCAAGGATGATTTTCAGCACCTTCAAAGCGCGCCTGCTCGTGTCGTGCGCGACCCTCGCCGTGGCTGCGCTTGCCAGCTCTGGCGCCGTCCGCGCCCAGGACGCCGCGCCGGCCGCCGCGTCCGACGACACCCAGGTCGAGGAAGTCATCGTCAGCGGCTACCGCTCCAGCCTCAGCAAGGCCCTGGGCGCCAAGCGCACCAGCATCGGCGCGATCGACGCCATCCTGGCCGAGGATATCGCCGCTTTCCCTGACCAGAACCTGGCCGAGGCCATCCAGCGCCTGCCGGGCGTGACCATCGACCGCGTCGGCGGCGAGGGCCGTCAGATCTCGGTGCGCGGCCTGAACGCCGACTTCACCCGCGTGCGCATCAACGGCGTCGAGGCCATCGCCACGGGCGGCGGCAACCGCAGCCGCGGCTTCGACTTCAACGTCTTCGCCTCGGAGCTCTTCAACAGCATCACGGTGCGCAAGACCCAGTCGGCCGATGTCGCCGAGGGTTCGCTGGGGGCCACGGTCGACCTGCAGAGCGGCCGGCCGTTCGACTACACGGGCTTCAAGGCCGCCGCTTCGGCCGAGGGCAGCCTGAACAGCATCACCGACCGCATCCTGCCGCGCGCGGCCGGCCTGCTCAGCTGGTCCAACCCCGACAAGACCTTCGGCGTCCTGGCCTCGGTGGCCTATTCCAAGCGCCAACCGGTGGCCGAGGGCTTCAACACCACGCGCTGGCAGGGCGCCGACGCCAGCGACAACTTCGCCAGCTGCTCCAAGTGCGCGACGCCCGCGGAGCTGGCCAAGGTCCAGAACGCCTTCTATCCGCGCATCCCGCGCTACACCGCCTCGAAGATCGACTCCGAGCGTCTGGGCATCACCTTCTCGACCCAGTGGCGTCCGAATTCCAAGTCCGAGCTGTCGCTGGACGTCCTCTATTCGGACCTGAACCAGTTCACCGAGAGCCCGAACCTGGAAGCCATCTCGTTCAGCCGCTCCAACGCGGCGGGCGTCGGCTCGACCATCGTCCGCGACTACGCGATCAACGACCGCAACACCTTCACCTACGGCGTGTTCGACAAGGTCGACGTCCGCTCGGAGAACGGCACCCAGCGCGACCACACGACCTTCACCCAGGTGACCCTGAACGGCAAGTACGAGTTCACCGACCGCCTGCGCGGCCAGGCCCGCATCGGCGTGGCCAATTCGGACTACCGCATGCCCGAGCAGATCTCGTTCCAGCTCGATCGCAACGACGTCAACGGCTACACCTATGACGGTCGCCAGAACGACCGCACGCCGATCATCACCTACGGCTTCGACGTCACCAACCCGGCGCTGTTCACCCTGACCGAGATGCGCTCGGCGGTGCAGACCTCGCTGAACATCACCCGCACCGCCGGCGGCAATCTGGAGTTCGACGTCGACGAGCACCTGAAGCTGCGCGGCGGGCTCGACGCCCAGCAGTACGTCGTCAAGTATCGCGGCGCGAGCCGCAACCAGGTGCTGAGCGGCGCCAACCAGATCGTCGGCGTCGGCGCCTTCTCGAAGGTGGTCCAGTTCGGCCGCGACTTCCCGTTCCCGGGGGGCGACCGCAAGTACGTGGTGGCCGACATCGACAAGGCCCTGGCCTACACCAAGCTCCTGAGCTTCCCGCTGATCGTGCAGCAGGGCGACACCCGCGACGTCGAGGAAAAAGACCTGTCGGGCTTCGGCCAGGCGGTAGTGGACGCCACCATCTTCGGCGGCATGCCGCTGCGCTCGGACTTCGGCTTCCGCGTGGCCCACACCAAGGTCACCTCGCAGGGCTTCATCGGTTCGGGCGTCTATCTGACGGCCAAGAACGACTACACTGACGTCCTGCCGTCGATGAACATCACCCTGGAGCCGCGCGACAACTTTATCCTGCGCGGCGGCATCGCCAAGGTCATGGCCCGTCCGACCCTGAGCAGCCTGACGCCCGGCGGTTCGGTCGGGGCCACGACGCGCACGGTGAACTTCGGCAATCCGGACCTGGAGCCGTTCCGGGCCACCAACTTCGATCTGTCCGCCGAGTGGTATTTCGCGCCGGAGTCGCTGGTCGGCGTGGCGGTCTTCTACAAGAAGATCGACAGCTTCATCGCCAGCCAGACCACGCGCGCCGTCTACAGCTCGCTGGGCCTGCCGGCCAGCCTGCTCAGCACCAGCGCCGGCGTCTCGGTCAACGACATCTTCGACGTCACCAACCCGTATAACGGCGAAGGCGGCTGGCTGAAGGGCGTCGAGTTCCAGTACCAGCAGCCGTTCAACTTCCTGCCCGACGCCTTCCGCGGCTTCGGCTTCATCGGCAACTTCACCTATGTCGACTCGAACGTGAACTACGGCACCAAGGCCGCGCCGAAGTACAACAAGCTGACCGGCCAATCGAAGACCACGGCCAACGCCACGCTCTATTTCGAACGCGGCAAGTTCAGCGCCCGCACCTCGCTGGCCCGCCGCTCCGGCTTCCTGACGGCCTTCCCGGGCTCGAACGGCAACAGCGAGCACGGCACGCACGGCAGCACCTACTACGACTTCTCGTCCAGCTATAAGCTGCGGCCGAACCTGGTCGTGACCCTGGAAGGCATCAACCTGGGCGACAAGTTCACCGACGCCTATGTCGATACCGCGGACCGGATCAGCGACTACCGCCACACGGGTCGCGAGATCCTGCTGGGCGTCCGCTGGACGTACTGACGCTTCAAGAGCTCCTCCCCTGGGCCTGGCGTCGGTCCTTCCCGCGCCAGGCCCGTCTTTTTCGGAGAGTTTCAGACGTGATCGCTCGCAGAACCGTTCTGGGCCTGGCCGGCGCGGCCCTGGCGGCTCCGGCCCTGGCGCAAGAGGCGGCCGCTTCCGCCGCGCCGCCGCCCAAGGACTGGATCGACCCCAAGACCGGCCACCGCATCGTGCGGCTGTCCGAAGAGGGGGGCAGCAAGAACCTCTACTTCCACCAGCACGGCTACACGCCGCAGGGCGACAAGCTGGCGATCACGACGCCGTTGGGCATCGCCCTGGTCGACTTGAAGACTTTCAAGCTGACGCCGGTCCCCAGGACCAAGGATGCGGACCTGCTGTTCTTCCCGCGCGGCTCGCGCCGGCTGTACTATTCGGTCACCGCGCCGGGCGAGGGTCAGGCGACCGATCGGCCCAAGACGATCTACGCCCTCGATATCGACAGCGGCAAGGCCAAGGTCGTGGGCAAGCTGGCTCAGGGCGGCATAACCTCGGTCAATGCCGACGAGACCCTGCTGCTGGGCGTCGTCACCTATGGCGGCAAGCCGCTGCAGCCCAAGACCGCCGACGACCTCAAGCGTTTCGGCCAGGCCGAGTACGCGGCGCTTGGCCCCGACGGCAAGCCGCTGTCCTTCGCCAAGGCCAAGGGCGTGCGGATGACCGAGCGTTTCGAGACGCCGACGCCGATGGAGATCTTTACGCTCGACCTCAAGACCGGCGAGCGCAAGGTGGTCCACGCCTCGGACAAGTGGCTGGGCCACGCCCAGTTCTCGCCGACCGATCCGAGCCTGGTGATGTTCTGCCACGAGGGCCCCTGGCATCGCGTCGACCGCATCTGGACGATCCGCACCGACGGCTCGGCCCTGACCAAGATCCACACCCGGACCATGAATTTCGAGATCGCCGGCCACGAGTTCTTCTCGGCCGACGGCAAGTGGATCTGGTACGATCTGCAGACCCCGCGCGGCCAGGTGTTCTGGATCGCCGGCCATGAGCTGGCCACTGGCAAGAAGCTGTATCGCCGGGTTGAGCAGAACGAGTGGTCGGTGCACTATAACGTCGCGCCCGACGGCAAGCTGTTCGCCGGCGATGGCGGCGACGCCGACATGGTGGCCCACGCGCCCGACGGCAAATGGATCTACGCCTTCCGTCCCGAGACCATTCGCGACGCGGCGACCCAGTTCTACACCGACGACCTGATCACCGTCGACAAGATGGCCAGCGAGCGGCTGGTCGACATGTCGGCCCACGACTATCGCCTGGAGCCGAACCTGACCTTCACCCCGGACCAGAAATGGATCGTGTTCACCTCGAACATGCACGGGGCCAACCACGTGTACGCGGTCGAGGTCGGCAAGCGCTGATCCTCGCGCGGCGCGGCGCTCCGTCCCCCCAATCTTCGGAGGCCGCGCGGCCCCGGCGCTTCCCCCAGCGCCGGGGCTTTCGCGTATGGCAGCCATCCTGAGCCGTCATCAGGCAAGTTATCATTGCCTTCCTGGGCCTTGTGCCCAGGACCCAGGCCAGAGGCGGACTGCCCGCGTCGGAATCCACGCGGCGGACAGTCCGAGATGCGGCCCGCCACTCAGCTGTTCCTGAACGCTGGGTCCTGGGCACAAGGCCCAGGAAGGCGGATTTTGAAAGCTTCAAGCCCTTGGCTGAATGGCGATGCGGCCTATAGCCCAGTGACGTTCTGAGACTCCGCCACCTCCGGCCGCTTGCCGTCCAGGGTGTCGATCCGGCTGCGGGTGAAGGTCCAGTCCTTGGCGTTGGCGATGCGGCCGCCCGCCTGGACGTCCAGGTCCAGATCATCGAAGGAGAAGCGCTCCAGCGGCAGGTCGGGGAAGGCGGCGACCTCGAAGGCGGTCTTGGCCCCGACGGCCTTGATATCCTTGACCCGCACGTCGCTGAGGCGGCAGCGGCCCTGCCCGGGCGGCACGTGCTGGGTCATCACCTTCCAATACGGCGGCACGTCGGTCATGCCGGCCGGGATCTCGGCATAGCTGTAGGTCGGGTTCCAGTTCAGGTTCACCCGGAACACGGTCGGCACGTCCTGCAGATGCATGTCGGCGATGTCGATGTCCCTGACCGTTCCGCCGCGCGTATGGGCCGACTTGAACAGGATGCCGACCGGGGTCGGGTGGTGCACGGTCAGGCCCGAGACCTTGATGTCGTGGAAGCCGCCCGAGGTCTCGCTGCCAAAGGTGATCCCGGCCGAGGCGTCGCGGATCACGCAGTCGCGGACAGTGACGTTGTAGGTCGGTCGGTTCACGCGCAGGCCGTCGGCGTCGCGGCCGGCCTTCAGGCACAGGGCGTCGTCATTGCAGGCCACGTCGATCCGCTCGACCAGCACGTCGTGCGAGCTGTCGATGTCGACCCCGTCGGTCGAGGGACCGCGGCCGCCCTCGTTGTTGCGGATCACGAGGTCGGCGACGTGAACGTCGTGCGAGTAGCAGACATGCACCGTCCAGAAGCCGGCGCGGCGCAGGCGCGGGCCGGCCAGCTCTATCTTTTCGCTGTCGAACACCTGGACCAGGCGCGGCCGCTTGCAGTCGTAGTCGGCGGCCCAGCGCAGGCCCTTGGCGTCGTACTTCCGGCGCAGCGCCCAATAGCTGTCCCAGAACACCTTGCCGTCGCCGTCGATCGTCCCGTCGCCGACGATACGGACGTTCTTCTGCTTGTAGACGTTGACCAGCGCCGCCGGCCAGGTCAGCTCGATGCCCGCCACGCGGGTGGGCAGCTCGGGATAGTCGACGATGTTCTGGGAGCCGAGCAGGGTCACGCCCTTGTCCAGGCGCAGGGTGACGCCCGACTTCAGGAAGATCGCGCCGGTGCGGTAGACGCCGGGCTTGAGGGCGACCGTGGCCCCGGTCTGGGCGGCCAGGTCGATGGCGGCCTGGATGGCCTTGGTGTTCAGCGTCTTGCCGTCGCCAATCGCGCCATGGGCGTTGGCCAGGATCGCCTTGCCGGCGGCCAGGGCCAGGGTGGGTGCGGAGGCGGCGACGAGGCCGAGTTGTAGGAGGGCGCGTCGTTGCATGCCTAGCGCTCCGGATTGAAGTCGGGCTTCTGGGCGAAGACGTAGGTCTCCCAGTCGGCGCGGCTGTGGAAGTCGAGGCCTTTATCCCACGCCGCGCCCATGTAGTAGACGAACGGCTTGCCCGGATTGACCTTGATCAGCACCAGCCAGTCGCTGTCGGTCTCGACCACGTCGACGATCTGGCGCGGGTCGATCAGCAGGGCGACGCCCATCGTGCCCTTGTCGGGATCGGTGACATCCCAGAACGAGAACACGCCCTTGGCCCTGTCGGCGCGCAGGTCGCCCGCGGTGGCGGCGGTCGGCTTCTTGGTGATGCCGATGGCCACGGTGAGCGGGCCCTTGGCGTTCGAGCCGAAGGTGGAGACCATCCGCGTGAAGTTGGCGCCCATCGGCAGGGTGAAGGTGCGGGTCTCCCAGACCTGGCGCTTATCGCCAACTTTCCACGGCGCGTAGCTGACCTTGAACGATGCGACGTCCGGTCCGTCCTTCAGGATCTTGTAATCCTTCCAGTTGCGCGACACCCAAAGCTTGCCGCCGTCCCAGACGCCCAGGCCACCGGCGCCGCGGTAGGTCTTGACGTTGTAATAGTCGATGCCCTCGCCGTGATAGGCGTGCTGGTCGCCGGTCTTCAGCTGGCGGGTCATGAACGGATAGCGGACGCTCTTGCCCCAGGCGTCGATGCCCGAGGTCGAGGGAGGCTCGTACTGCTCCAGGGCCGGGCCGTAGATGCGGTGAGCCGTGCGGTCGTTCTCCCACAGGATGTCGTCGTAGCGCTCGGGCGCGTAGCGGACGGTGGCGCGCGGCTTGTCCTGGCCGGCGGGCGGCGGCGCCATGCGGTAGATCATCCTGGGCGGCGTCGGCTGGCCCGGCGCGGCCGGCGGGATCTGGGCGGGCGCCAGGCCGGGGCCTTCGATCAGCGGATCATAGGCCAGGGCGGCGACGGCCTTCATCTCGGTGGCGTGGCGCGCCTCTTCCTCAGGGCCTCGCACGGTGCGGGGCACGGCGGGGGTCGGGCTGGTGGCCGCGACGAAGGCGGCGGCGTCCGGCGCGGGTTCGGCCAGGGGCAGGGCGGTGACCGGCTTCCCGAGGGTCATCACCTCCAGGCCCGCTAGCAGGAAGGCGCCCGTGCCATAGGGGCCGATGTCGTCCGGAGCGGTGGTGACGGGCTGGTCGCCGGTCTTCTGCACCGCGCCGATCATGCCGCTGGGCAGCACCTGGCCTTCCAGCGCCCTCCAGCCCTTGACCACCACCGGCAGGTAGGTCGCCCGGTCCAGGACGCCGTGATTGATCCCCCAGGCCAGGGCGTAGACGAAGAACGCCGAGCCCGAGGTTTCGGCTTCGGGGAAGCGGTCCGGCTGCAGCAGGCTGGAGGGCCACAGGCCATCGGCGCGCTGCAGGCCGGCGACGCGCTTGGCCATGGTCTGGAAGATGGTGACGTAGCGCGGCCGCTGGATGTAGTCGGCCGGCATCGATTCCAGCACGCGGGCCATGCCGCCCATCACCCAGCCGTTGCCGCGCGACCAGAACAGCTTGCGGCCCTTGTCGTCGCGCCGCTCGATGAAGCGCTCGTCGCGGTAGTAAAGACCCTCGTCCGGATCGTAGAGGCGGGCGAAGGTGCGCCACCACTGGGTGTCCATGGCCTTCAGGTACTTGGCGTCGCCGCTCAGCACGCTCATCCGCGCCAGAACGGGCGGGGCCATGAACAGAGCATCGCACCACCACCAGACCAGGTGCTCGGGAATCGGCTGGCGGGTCAGGTGCGGCAGGGCCCAGTCCAGGCGCTGGCGCAGGGGCATGATCACGCCCTCCTGCCGGCGGCGGGCGTAGAGCTCCTGATAGAGCTCGCCGATCGCCATCTCGTCGGCGTTCAGCATGGCCTTCGGCGACTTCGCCCCGCGCAGGGCGTAGTTGTAATGCTCGGCCGCATCGGTCAGGAATTTCAGGGTCTGCTTGTCCTGGGTCACCCGGGCCAGGCGCGCAGCGCCGACATAGTAGGTGGCCGACACCCAGTTGGACGAGATCTCGCGCACCGCCCCGCCGGTGGTCAGCGGGATCGGCTCGGCCAGCATGGCCTTCATCTGGGCGGCGTTGGCGCGGTTGAGGACGGCCAGGACGGCGTCGGGCGAGGGCAGGTCCTGTTGTCTGGCCACAGCGGCCTTGGGCGCGCGGACCGGCGCGGCGGCCGTGCTGAAGCCCGTGGCCAGGGCCGTCCCGGTCAGCGCCAAGGCCATTACGGTGCGAGAGGTGGCGGTTCGACGAAACATAGGTAATTTCCTCCGCACAATGCGCACTGCGACCGGTGTCATTGTCATTATATGAAATCCTATGCCACAAAGTGGAACGCCTGCAAAGGTGATGGGGAGGTTGAAATGACGCTCGTTTGGAGCCGCCGGCAGACGCTGACCGCGGCCGCCGCCCTGCCACTGGCCGGCCTGGTCCCGACCTTCGCCCAGGCCGGCAAGCCGCGCGACCAGATCGTCTGGACCTTCGACAACCTCACCAGGATCGGCGGCGTCGAAGCCCATGCCGAGGGCGCGCCCCAGATCATCGACAGCCCGTACGGCAAGGCGGTGCAGTTCGACGGCGTGCGGGACGTGCTCTTCGTCGAGCGCCATCCGCTGGCCGGGGCCGCGACCTGGACCTTCGAGGCCGTGTTCCGGCCGGACGGTGGGAACGAGGCCCAGCGCTGGTTCCACCTCCAGGAGGTCGCGCCGGAGGGCGCGCCGCCCTCGACGACGCGCTTCCTGTTCGAGATCCGCACCGTCGGGACCGAGTGGTGGCTGGACGCCTTCGTCACGGGGCCCGGCTACAAGCACACCCTGATCTTTCCCGAGAAGCGCTTCCCGATCGGCGAGTGGCATCACGTCGCCCAGAGCTATGACGGCAAGACCTACCGCGCGTTCGTCAATGGTCAGCTGCAAGGTGAGGCCCAGATCGCCTACACACCGCAGGGGCCGGGCCGCGCCTCGATCGGCGCGCGCATGAACAGGGTCGACTACTTCAAGGGCGCGGTCCGCGAGGCCCGGTTCACGCCCCGGGCGCTGAAGCCGAAGCGGTTCGCCCTGCTGAAGCGATAGGGTTGGTCCGTCCTCGGAGGGATGGCGCGACCGTGGGCCGTCGCCGAAGTGTCACGCTTGGACGCTAGGGGAACCAGGCGCGCGGGGCGTCGCGCGCGGGTTCCTGCATGCCGTCGTCCGACACCATCCGCGCGCTTGTCCTGCTGCTCGCCGCCGTCCCCGCGACGGCGCGCGCCGCCGAACGCCCGCCGCAAAACCTCGCCGACAGCGTCATGGCCTTCGCCGCCCGGCATAATGTCCAGGTGCTTTTCGAGACCCAGGCCCTGGCCAGCCTGCCGGGCCGACGCGCACCACCGGGTCTCGCGCCCCGACAGGCGATCGAGAGCCTGGTGGCCGGAACCGACGTCTCGGTGCGCGAGGTGCGGCGCGGGGTCTTCGTGTTGTCGGCGGCGCCGCCTGGTCCCGCCCCGCCGCGGCCGCCGCCCGGCCCGGCGCCGGAAATCGCCCAGGTCGCGCCCGTCACGATCAACGCCGTCTACGCTCGGAGCCTGGATCGCTCGCTGGCCCTCAAGCGCGGCGCGGCCTATGGCCTGGACGCGGTCAGCGCCGAGGACATCGCCCGCTTGCCGGCCTTCAACGCCGCCGAGGCCCTGCAGCTGGCGCCGGGCGTCAGCCTGGAGCGCCACCGGGGCGTCGGTCTCTATGTCAGCGTCCGAGGGCTGGGGCCGCAGTTCCAGAACGTGCTGCTGAACGGCCGGCCGATCGCCCTCAATGACCTCGTCGAGAACGGCGGCTTCCGCGGACGCCAGTTCCGCTTCGAGGTGCTGCCCGCCGACGTCATCGATCAGGTCGAGGTGGTCAAGACCACGACCGCCGACATGGACGAGGGCGCCCTGGGCGGCGACATCGACGTACGGACCTTCAAGCCTCTGGATCGCGGCCGCCGCTCGGTGCTGTCGGCGCGCGCCTCGGTCGGACGGATGGGCGAGGTCGATCCGTCGGTTTCCGGCGTCTGGAGCTGGGTTGAAGCCAGCGGCCATCTGGGCCTCCTGGCCGGCGGCGTCGTCGAGCGGCGGCGCATCCGCAACGACCGCCTCTACCAGACTGGCTGGAACCTGGACCGGTTCACCGGAGTGCTGGGTCCTGGCCTCTACACCCCGACCCGGACGCGGCCGACGGTCGAGCTGGAGGACCGCCGCATGGCCTCCGCCGATTTCACCCTGCAGTGGCGGCCGAACGACGCGCTGGGGCTCGACCTCGACCTGCTGGCCACGCGCCTGGACGCCCACTACGACGAGTACGGCCTGGACATCCATCCGGACGATCCGTCGGTCTCGAGCCCGCGCTTCGTGGCCGGGACGCAGGTGGTGAGGGGCGATACGGTCCAGGCCGGGACGATCGACAACGCCCGCTGGATGGCCTCGCACGAGATCAGCCTGAACCGCCACGACCTGGTCGCCCTGGGCGCGCACGGGCGGTGGGACCTTGGATCTTGGGCCCTGGACGGCGACTGGGGTTATTCGCGAGCCCGCAGCTACCACCCGGACGGCCGGGGTACGGTGCGGGCCCGCGTCGCCTTCTTCGCGCCCCTGACCTACGACTTCAGCCACGGCCTGGCCGGCGGGGCGGACCTGAAGACGACGGTCGACTACGCCAACCCCGCCAACTTCGTGGGCCAGTCGTTCGACTACACCTTCAAGGACTCCCGCGATGTCGACGAGACCGCCAAGCTGGACCTGAAGCGGCCGATCGGAACCCTCGACCTGGCCCTGGGTGTCGAGAGCCATCGGCGCGCGAGAGACTATCGCCGGCGTGACTGGACGCTGGACGCCCTGGTCGGCCAACCCCTGACCAGCCTGGGTTCATCCGCCTACGGAGAGACGCCATTCTCGCATTTCCTGGCGGGCGTCGACGCCGACCTGCCGCGGCGCTGGATCGCGCCCGACGCCAGGACCTTCTACGGCCTGCTCTATACCCCGACGGTGGCCGCACGCCCCCCGACCGCCGCCGACCTGCGCAATTCGTTCGTGGTGGAGGAGAAGATCCGTTCGGCCTATGGCCGGCTGGACTTCCGCAGCGCGCTGTTCGGCAGGCCGATCGACGGCAATCTGGGCCTGCGCTACGCGGCCACTCGCCAGGTCTCAAAGGGCGTGCTGTCCAGCGGTTCGGACCCGCTGCCGACGGAATGGCGCAAGGCCTATGGCGACTGGCTGCCCAGCGCCAACCTGAAGGTCGAGCTGGCCCGGCGCCTGTACCTGCGCCTGGCCGCCTCGCGGGTGGTCAGCCGGCCCAACGTCGTCGACAACGCCCCGCGCATCACCATCGCCCGCGACACCCCCACGGCCAACGGCGGCAATCCCGAGCTTGACCCATTCCTGGCCACCCAGCTGGACGCCGCCGTCGAATGGTATTTCCCGACCGGCGGCGCCCTGACGGCGGCGGTCTTCGACCGGCGGCTGGACGACTACATCACCGCCCAGAACACCTTCATCGATGTTCCGGGGCGCGGCCAGGTCCTGCTGTCGACCAATGTCAACGGCGGCCAGGCGCGCATCCAGGGGCTGGAGCTGACCTACGCCCACGTGTTTCGCGACCTGCCCGCGCCGTTCGACGGCCTGGGCGTGCAGGGTTCGGCGACCCTGGTGCGCAGCCAGGCCAGCTACTTCGCTGGCGACCGGGTGATCCGCAACGCCCTCCTGGGCCTGTCGCGCGCCACCTACAGCGCGGTGGCGTTCTACGAGAAGGGCCGGGGCTCGCTGCGCCTGGCCTACGCTTGGCGCGGCTCTTACCTGACCTCGATCGGCAGCTCGATCACCGCGCCGGCGACCACGGCCGGGTTCGGTTCGCTGGACGGCGCGGCCGCGTGGCGGATCGACCGCCGCGTGACCCTTTCCCTGGAGGGCGTCAACCTCACCGACGCCCGCCGCTACGTATATGGCGAGAGCCGCGACCAGCCGATGGAGATCCATCACTGGGGCAGGTACGTGTCCGCGAGGATGAGATGGGCGTTCTGACCTTCCGAGGCGCGGCGGGAACCCGCGCCGACCGGCCCGACGGGCCCAGCGAGTCGGCGCCGGCCAGCCCGCCGATGGAGGCGCCGCGCTTCGAGGCGCTGGTGTCACGCTACCGTCGCCCGCTGCTGGCCTTCTTCCAGCGCCGGTCGGTCGGGGTCGAGGACGCCGAGGACCTGACGCAGGAGGTCTTCATGCGCCTGTCGCAACGGTTCGCGCGCCTGCACTGGGGCAATCCTGACGGGCTGGTGTTCACGGTCGCCGCCAACGCCCTGGTCGACCACGAGCGCCACCAGCGGTCCCGCCAGCGCGGGCGCCATGTGGAGGTCGATCCGGCCCTGCCCGCCGACGAGCCCACGGCCGAGGCCGCCTTGGCCGGCCGCGAGCGCCTGGCCAGGCTGGTGGCGGCCCTGGACGACCTGCATCCGAACGCGCGCGCGGTCTTCGTGCTGTGCCGGTTCGAGAACCTGACCCAGGCCGAGGCGGCGGCGCGCCTGAACCTGTCGATCAGCGCCGTCGAGAAGCACATGATGAACGCCCTGGCGCGTCTGCGCGAAGCGATCGAGGTTTCGCATGACGCCTAGCGACGAGAGGGATCCCCGCCGCCTGCTGGCGGCTGGTCTGACGCGGCCCCTGACCGCCGCCGAGCAGGCCACGCTGGACGCCTGGGAAGCCGGTTCGGCCGAGGCCCGCGAGGAGGTCGCCCGCACCCGCGAGGTGTGGCTGGCCATGGGCCTGGCCGCCGAGGACCCGGCCGTGCGCGCCATGCGCCGCAGCGCTCGGCGAGAGGCGCGGCTGGAGCGACCGGCCGCGCCGGATCGCCGTCCGATGCTGGCCGGCCTGGGCCTGCTGGCCGCCGCCCTGGTCGTCGGCGTTGTGCTGAAGGCGCAGCCGCGGGTCGAGACCTACGTCGCGCCTGCGCACGCGTCCGCTCGCCTGACCCTGGCCGACGGCAGCCATGTGGTGCTGAGCCCCGGCGGCCGTCTGACCACCCGCTTCGCCCACGGGGCGCGCGACGTGACCCTGGAGGCTGGCGACGGGTTCTTCGAAGTGACCCACGACAAGCGCCGGCCGTTCGCGGTCGCGGCGTCCGGGCGGACCCTGACGGTGCTGGGCACGCGCTTCAACGTGGCCGGCGGGGACCGGCTGACGGTGTCCCTGGTCGAGGGTTCGCTGCGGGTCAGCCAGCCCGGCGCGGCGAATATGCTGCTGCGTCCGGGCCAGCGCTATGTCGGCGAGGCCGGGATCGGGGGCGCGGCCGAGAGCGGCGACGTGAGGAGCGACGCGGCGTGGACCGACGGCCGGGTGGTGCTGGCCGATGTCAGCCTGTCGCAGGCCGCTCAGCGCCTGTCGCGGGCGTCCGGGCGGCGGGTCGAACTGACCGATCCAAGCCTGGGCCGCTTGCGCGTCTCCGGCGCGCTGCGGATCGAGCGGATGGACGACGTCGGCGCCGCCCTGGAGGCCCTGCTGCCGGTGCGGGCGCGGACCACGGCCGAGGGCGACCTGGTGGTCTCACCCGCCGCCAGATCCTCCGGAAAATTCTCAGAACGCGGATAAATTGAGACTTTTCAACAGGATCGTCGCAAATAATTCACCAGGCCGGGACTGAGGTCCCGCCATCCGGCCCTCGTTCTTCTGCGCTGACCCGCCTCCCTGCGGGGGCCGCACAAGATCGGGGGATAGATGTCCAGCTCGAAGTTCAATTCGAAGGTCCGGGGCGCGCGCTGCGCCGGCGCCGTCGCCATTCTCGCTTTCGCCGCCCTGGGCGCCGGCCAGGTCCAGGCGGCCGAACCCGCCGCCGACGCGGTCGACGAGATCGTCGTCACCTCGTACGGCAAGAGCCTGCAGGCGGCCGCCCAGCTGAAGCGCAACGCCGAGTACGGGCTGGACGCCGTCAACGCCGAGGACATCGGCAAATTCCCGACCCGCAACGCCGCCGAGGCGCTGCAGCTGGTCACCGGCGTCACCATCGACCGCCAGCGCGGCGCGGGCCTGTATGTCAGCGTCCGGGGCCTGGGTCCGCAGTTCCAGTACACCGAGCTGAACGGCCGCTCGATCGCCGTCAACGACCTGATCGAGAACGGCGGCGCCAAGGGCCGCCAGTTCCGCTTCGAGGTGCTGCCCGCCGAGCTGATTTCGCAGATCGAAGTCGTGAAGACCCCGACCGCCGACATGGACGAGGGCGCCCTGGGCGGCAACATCAACATCAAGACCTTCAAGCCGTTCGACCTGGGCAGGAAGGCCGCCTTCTCGGTGCGCGAAACCTATAACGACGTGCGCAAGAAGGCCGACCCGTCGGTCTCGGGGCTGGGCAGCTGGACCAATGCCGACCGCACGATCGGCCTTCTGGCCTCGGGGCTGTACGACGAACGCCACGTCCGCAACGACCGCCTGTACCAGGTCGGCTGGAACCTCGATAAGTTCAAGTCGGTGCTGGGCAGCGGCTTCTACACGCCCTCGCGCACCCGCCCGACCATCGAGACCGAACACCGCAAGCTGTATTCGGGCGCGCTCTCGGGCCAGTGGAAGCCGAACGGCGACTTCCAGACCGACGTCGACCTGATGGTGACCCGCCTGGATGTCGACTACGACGAGTTCGGCCTGGACATCTATCCGGACGACAGCACCTTCGCGACGCCGCAATTCGTGGCCGGCAGCCAGAAGGTCGTCGGCGACACCGTGGTGGGCGCGACGATCAACAACGTCCGCTGGATGGCCTCGCGCGAGACCAGCCTGAACCGCCATGACCTGGCGATCTTCGGGATCAAGCAGGCCTGGACCCCCGGCGCCTGGAGCTTCAACGCCGAGTACGGCTATTCGCGCGCCCGCAGCTACCATCCGGACGGCAAGGCCACGACGCGCGACCGTATCGCCTTCTTCGCCCCGCTGACCTACGACTTCTCGCGCGGCTACACCGCGATCCCGCAGCTGACCACGCCGGTGGACTACACCAACCCGGCCAACTTCGTAGGCCAGGCGTTCGACTACACCTGGAAGGACTCGCGCGACACCGACGAGACCTTCCGCCTGGACGGTTCGCGGGTGTTCTCGGGCTGGTTCACCAAGATCGCGTTCGGCGCCGAGCAGCACAATCTGAACCGCACCTACCTGCGCCGCGACTGGGTGCTGAACGACATCCTGAACACGCCGCTGACGACGCTGGGGTCCAGCTTCTACGAGACCATGCCCTACAAGGGCTTCCTGTCCGACTTCTCGGGCAATACGCCGCGCACCTGGGTCACGCCGACTAGCGACGCCTACTACAACAGACTGTACACGGCGGCCGTCGCGGCCCAGCCGTGGTCGGCGGCCGACCTGCGCAACTCGTTCATCGTCGACCAGAAGATCCACAGCGCCTATGTCCGCGGCGACTTCAAGTTCGACATCGGCGGCCTGCCGGTCAGCGGCAACCTGGGCGTCCGCTACGCCGAGACCAAGCAGCTGGCCTCGGGCACGCTGACCAGCGGCTCGACGCCGGTGCCGGTCGGTTATCTGAAGGAATACAAGAACTGGCTGCCCAGCCTGAACGTCAAGGTCGAGCTGCGTGACGACCTGGTCGCCCGCTTCGCCGCCTCGCGTGTCGTCAACCGTCCGAACGTCACCGACAGCGCCCCGCGCATCAGCGTCAGCCGCGACTCGCCGACCGCCTCGGGCGGCAACCCGGACCTGGACCCGTTCCTGGCCGACCAGTACGACGCCTCGCTGGAATGGTACCCGGCCCCGACCACGACCGTGACCGGTGCCGTCTTCGTCAAGAAGATGGACGACTACATCACCGCCCAGAACACCACGATCCAGGTGCCGGGCCGCGGCGACATCCTGCTTTCGACCAGCGTCAACGGCGGTGACGCCGAGATCAAGGGCTTCGAGGCGGCCTACAACCAGCAGCTGGCCTTCCTGCCCGAACCCTTCGACGGCTTCGGCGTGCAGGCCTCGGTGACCCTGGTGGACAGCAAGGCGAACTACTTCGCCGGCAACCGTCAGATCAAGGATGACCTGGTCGGCCTGTCCAAGCGCAGCTGGAACCTGGTCGGCTACTACGAGAAGGGCCCGATCAGCGCCCGCCTCGGCTGGTTCTGGCGTTCGCGCTATCTGAGCTCGATCGGCAGCACCACGACGGCCCAGTCCTATGTCGACGCCTACGGCTCGCTGGACGGCTCGCTCTCGTACCAGATCACCCCGCAGTACGCGGTGACGCTGGAGGGTTCGAACCTCAGCAACGAGATCCGCTACCTGTACGGCAAGACCAAGGACCAGCCGATGGAGATCTATCACTGGGGCCGCACGGTCTCGCTGACCCTCCGCGGCAAGTTCTAAGCGCCTATCCCCGGCGGCCCTCCCGCGACGAGAGCCGCCCACTTCCGCGGGCCGGTCCAAGGCGGCCGGCCCGCGCCTTTCCGCGCCTGGACCCTTCAGGCGTGAGGCTTAGCCCCTACAGCTCGCCGCCGATGCGCTCGACCTCGTCGGCCAGGGCGGCCATGTCGAGGATCTTCAGGGTGCGGCCGCTCTGGCGGACGATGTTCAGGCTGGCCAGGCGGTTCAGCTCGCGGGTCACCGGCTCGCGCTGGCTGCCGACCAGCACGGCCAGCTCGGCATGGGTGGGACAGGGGTGGATCACCGCCTCGTTGCCGCCGCCGGTCTTTTCCGAGCCCATACGCAGGAGCTCGATGTCCACCCGGCAGGCCACCGACACGGCGGTCAGCTCGAAAAGGCGGTCGGTCAGGGCGCGGGTCAGGCTGGCCATGTCCTCCAGCAGGGCCCGCATGAAGCGCGGCGACTCCTCGAACAGCCGCAGCACCAGGCGCTGGGGCAGCCGCACGATCCGCGCGTCCTCCAGCGCCACGATGTTGACCGAGCGCGGCAGGCCGTCGATGGCGGCGATCTCGCCGAAATAGCCGCCGGGCAGGATGCGGCGATAGCCGACCTCGCGCCCCGACCGGGCATAGAGATTGGCCAGCAGCACGCCCTCCAGCAGCAGATAGACGCCGCCGTCCTCGTCGCGCCGCTGCACGATCATCTCGCCCTTGCCGTAGCGCAGATGCTCGACCTGGGTCGCCAGCCCTTCGACCTCGGTCCGGGTCATGTGGCGGAACAGCTTGTTGGCTCGATAGTCCTCGGGCGGAAAGTCGAGCTTGGCCGCGCGCTGGGATGATGAAGGAATCACGGTCATCGACTACGGTCCTGCGCTGTCGAGCGGGGGCGACACAATGGATAAGCGACAGCGCTACAAGGCCTTTATCAGCTATAGTCACCACGACCGCCAAGCCGCTGAATGGCTGCATCGCGCCTTGGAGACCTATCGCGCGCCCTCCAGGTTGTCGGCGAAAAACGGCGCTAGCATCGCGGGTGGGCTTCGCCCGATTTTTCGCGATCGCGACGAGCTGAGCGCCGCTGCCGACCTGGGCGAGACCATCCGCGACGCGTTGAACCGTTCGGACGCGCTGATCGTGCTGTGCTCGCCGACCGCCGCCGAATCGCGCTGGGTCGACCAGGAGCTGGCCTATTTTCTGCAGGCGCACGGTCCGGGGGCCGTGATCTGCGTGATCACCCCGGCGACGCCGGTCTCCGCCCAACTGCCCCAGATCATGCCGCCCGCCCTGCGCGCGGCCTTGCCCGAGGACGTCGAGCCCCTGGCCGTCGACCTGCGTCCCGACGCCGACGGCAAGCGCCTGGCGCGGCTGAAGATCGCCGCGCGCCTGCTGGATGTCAGCCTGGACCAGCTGGTCCAGCGCGACGCCCGCCGCCGCCTGCGCGTGATGGCGGTCTTCACCAGCCTGGCGGCGGTGGTCACCCTGGGCATGGGCGCCATGACCATCGCCACCCTGAAGTCCCGCCAGATCGCCCGCGAGCAGCGCGACGAGACCGAGGCCCTGGTGGCCTTCATGCTGGGCGACCTGCGCCAGCAGCTGGAGCCGGTCGGCCGCCTGGACGTGCTGGACGGGGTCAGCGCCAAGGTGCTGGCCTACTACGCCAAGGCCCGCACCGATCGGCTGGACGACAAGGCCCTCGCCCAACGCGCCAAGGCCCAGACCCTGCTGGGCACGATCCGCGAGCAGCGCGGCGACCTGGCCGGGGCCCAGGACGCCTTCGGCCAGGCGGCGGCCACCACCCACGCCCTGGTCGAGCGCGATCCCCGCAATGGCGAGCGCATCTTCGACGAAGCCCAGAACGTCTTCTGGCTGGCCTATATGGAGTGGCGGCGTGGCGACGCCGCTGGGGCCGAGCGTGGCTTCAAGCACTATGCCGAGCTTGCCCGGACCCTGGTGAAGCTGGATCCCAAGCGCCCGGATTGGCGCGTCGAAGTGGCCTACGCCAACAACAACCTGGGCATGCTGCTGTTCGAGCAGGGGCGCTCGGACGAGGCCCTGGCCGCGTTCGGCCGGGCGCTGACCATCTTCGACGCCGAGCGAATCCGAACGCCGAACGACATCAAGCGCCTGAGCGACGTGGCCAATACCCGCGCCTGGATGGCCGACACCCTGCTGACCGCCGGACGGCCGCTGGAGGCTCTTTCCCAGCGGAAGGCGGCGGCGGCGCTGCTGGCCGATGCGCTCGCCAAGGCGCCGAAGGACCAGCGCCTGGCGGTCAAGAGCGTGGCGGGCCAGATGGCCCTGGCCCGCCTGGAGCTGGATGTCGGACGCATCGCCGACGCGCGCGCCCATTCCGAAGCCGGCATGCGCCGCCTGCGGGCGCTGGCGGCGCTGGATCCGACCAACGCCCGCTGGCAGGAATATCTGGCCGTCGGCCTCCTGGACGAGGTCGACATCGCCCTCTGGTCGGATCCGGCGGCGGCGCCCGCCGCCCACGCGGCGGCCACGGCGGCCCTGGCCAGACTGCGGCGCGAGACGCCTGGCTGGCGTCATGATCTGGAAGGGCGGCTGGCCCGTCAGGCGATCCAGCTGGCCCAGTTCGCCGGGGATGAGAACAAGGCCCGAGGTCTCGCCCGGCGGCTCGCCGCCGCCATCCCTACCACGCCCGGCCCGCGGGACGCCGCCGTCAATCGCGCCCGCGTGCAGGCCGAGGCCCAGTTGGCGCTGGGAGAACCCGCACGGGTGGTCTCGCTCCTGACCCCCTACCGCCAGGTCTTGGCGCCCAGCAGCCTGGACGTCCTGGCGCGGGCCTATCTGGCGTTGGGAGAGCGCGAAAAAGCCGCGGCCATTGTGAACAGCTTAACCAAAGCCGGTTACCAACATCCCGCTTTCCTTGCCTTCTGGAGGAGTACTCCTTTAGGTCGAGGGGCTATTCAATAGGGGGATTTGAACCGTGACCGAACCCGTTCCAAGCAAGGTTGTCGAACTCGTCATCGGGTTGGACGACCGCTATAACTTCATGAACTTCAAGGATCCGCTGCGCCCGACCCGGCTGCTGCTGGACCTGAGCGAGCGCTGCGAGCTCGTCTTCACCCTGAGCGACCAACTGATCCGCGCCGGCTGGGCATTCCAGGCGCGTCCGATCGAGGTGGCCCGCGACTTCGGCGTGAACTTCTCGAGCTATGTCTGGGTGCCGTATTCGATCGACGGCGGCGACCCGTCGCCGCGCTCGCGATTCAAGATCATCTACGAAGACGCCCGCATGGGCACCTACAGCTACAGCCTGTTCATGGTCGACTCGCACGCCCAGAAGATCTGCCTCGACCCTGACGTCGAGAACGGCACGGGTCACGTTCCCTGACCAAGGGCGCGCCGTTCGACAAGGACAGAGTCGCCGCGCTGATCCAGCGCGGCGAGATCCTTGCGGCCTACGACATCGCCCGCGCCGCCCTCGAGGCTGGCGAGACCTCGCGGGAGGTCGCCTATGCCGCCGTGCTGTGCCTGGCGCGGTCCGGCGCCGTCGATTTCGCGCGCGCCGAATACGCCCGCCTCGGCCTGGACCGGGCGGAGGACAATTCCGACGCCGTGGCCCTGGGCGCGCGGCTCCTGAAGGACGTGGCCCTGGCTGCGCGAGGGGCGCGCCGCACGGCCTTCGCCCGCGCCTCTATCCGTCGCTACGAGGCCCTGTTCCAACGCTTCGGCGGGCTGTACGGCGCGATCAACGCCGCGACCATGACGCTGGTGGCCGGCGACCGCGAGGGGGCTCGGGCCCGCGCCGCCACCGCCCTCGAGATCCCGCCACCGCCCGGCCTGAGCGGTGAGGCGGCCTATTACGACCTCGCCAGCCGGGCCGAGGCGCGGTTCCTGACCGGCGACCTCGACGGAGCGCGGGACGCCATGGCCGCCGCTCTGGCGCACGCGCCCGACGCCTACGCCGCCCATGCCTCGACCCTGCGGCAGCTGGACATGCTGTGCCGCGAGACCGGCGTCGACCCGGCCTGGCTGGCGCCGTTCCGCCCGCCCGTCTGCGCCCACTTCACCGGCCACATCCTGGGGCCGGCCAGCGATGGGGCGCGCGTCGACAGCGTCCTGCGCCGCCAGGTCGATCAGCTGCTGAACGCCCAGCGGGTCGGTTTCGGCTATGGCAGCCTGGCGGCGGGAGCGGACATCGTTTTCGCCGAGGCCCTGCTGGCGGCGGGCGCCGAGCTGCACGTGGTGCTGCCCGTCGGCCGGGCTTCGTTCGTCGAGGTCTCGGTCGCCCCGTTCGGCGTCGAATGGATCGCGCGCTTCGAGCGCTGCATGGCCGGGGCCGCCTCGATCCGCTACGCCTCGCAAGATCCGTATCTGGGCGACGAGCGGGTGTTCGCCTATGCCAGCCAGGTGGCCATGGGCTGCGCGGTGCTGCGCGCCCAGACCCTGTCCGCCGAGGCGATCCAGCTGGCGGTCTGGGACGGCCACGAGACGGGCGGTCCCGCCGGCGTATCCTACGACCTGACCTACTGGGCCAGGAGCGGCCGGCGGCGCGCGGTGATCCCGATCGAGCGGCCCGCGCCGCCTCCTCCGCCGCCCGCGGATCCCGGCCGTCCGGACCGGCGGGCCATGAAGGCCATGCTGTTCGCCGACGTACAGGGTTTCGGCGCCCTGCGCGACGACCAGATCCCGGCCTTCATCGAAACCGTGATGGGACGAATGGCCAAGGCGATCGCCGGCCTGGCCGCGCCGCCGACCCATGTCGAGACCTGGGGCGATGGCCTGTTCCTGGTTTTCGACCGGCCCATCGACGCCGCCCTGGCCGCCCTGGCCTTGCTGGAGGCGCACAAGGCCATGGACCTGCGGGCCCTGGGCCTGCCCAAGAGCCTGGGCCTGCGCGTCGCCGGCCACTATGGGCCGGTGCATCTGCGGACCCATCCCATGACCCTCGCCCCGGCGGTGATCGGCGCCCACGTCGTCGTCGCCGCCCGTCTCGAACCCGATGTCGCCCCCGGCTCGGCCGGCGTCAGCGAGGCCCTGGCCGGAGCCCTGGCCACCTTCCACGGCGACCTCGTCGCCTGCGGCTATGTCGGCCGCACCCAAGGGCGCAAGGGGTTTCCCGCCACCCCGATCTTCAGCCTGACGCGGACCGCCTAGCCCTCCCGCACAGCCTCCGGGGGAAGGGCGAACGACTGCTCTTTAAGCGGGTCTTGCAGATCATCGGTATGCGATCTGCGTCCGATGTGCATATCCGCACATCGAAAACGGCAATTTTTCCCCATGGTCTAGCTGTCGACCGCGACGCGTGGGGTTGGGGCGGCTGAGCGTCTTTGCAGGGGGTCCATCATCGGGCCCGGGCGAGACCGACGTCGTCCTTGTCCACGTCCGTCGCCGGCCGCGTGAACCGACTAGGGGACCCGGCCACCCGCCGGCCGGGTCCTTCTTTTCGAACCGTCATCCCAGGATCGCGTCCGCGCGATCCGCACGCCCGGAGCCCGCGCCATGCGTCTCGACAAGTCCTCGCCCGCCGCGAACGCCGTCCTCAACGCCGCCCCGCCGGCCGATGACGCCGCCGCCCGCCTTCTGCGCCACGTCCTCAAGGTCTGGGCCCGCGAGCAGGGCGTGGCCGAGGCGCACGTGCCGGACTTCATCGACGGCGTCTTCCACTACGCGACCACGACGATCCTGGACGGTCGCTACGGACGCGCCAGTGCGTAACCTGCGTCTCTTCGCCGAGCGCGGCGCGGGTCAGGCGCCCGCCAGGAGCTACGGGAGCGGCGCCGAGCCGCTGCCGCGCCTGGCCGTGGCCTCGACCGAGCCGTTGCCGGCTTTAGAGACCCAGGCCTGGCGGCGCCTGTGCCCGATGCTGGCCGAAAGCCGCCGTCGCGCCGCACCCGCCGCCGACATCGCCCGCGTCACCTGGTTCGCCGACCCTTCGCTGCTGAACGCCTGGGCCGACTTCAACGCCGCCGCCGACGCGTGGGAAGCGCCCGGGGACGGCGCCGTGCGCGGCGACGCCCGCACCCTGGCCGAGGACGTCGTCAGCTATGGCCGCGACGTAGCGCCGGAACTCTATCGCCGGCTCGCGGCGCTGCTGGCCCCGCTGAAGGGGCGCGCGCCGTCGCTGGAGGAGGCCCGGGCCAGCCAAGCCATTCTCGAGACCCTGAGCCGCGCCGCAGAGGCGCGCGCGCGCCGCGCCGGAGCCTTGGGCGGATCGATCGCGCCGCTGGCCGGCGCCGCCGCGCGGCTGGGCGCGGCGCTGGTCGCCCGCCAGCGCAATCCGGCCGTCCGCATCGTCCTGCCCCACGTGCCGGGCATGTGCCTGGCCTATGACGACGAGGGCTTGGCCTGCGCCAGCGACATGGCCACGTTCGACAAGCGCCAGTCGTGGATGCTGGAGCCCAGCGGCGAGGCGTATGTGCTGGTCAGCGCCGCCGATCCCGAGCGCGTGCTGATCGTTGACCAGGATCCCGACCTGATCCCGCTGACCCGCACGCCGCCCCCCTTCACCTTCGCCGATCGCGGACCCCGCCCGCGCGTGGCGCGCCGTAACGAAGCGCCGGCGGACGCCGCGCGGTTCCTGGTCTCCCTGACCGCCGACCTCTATCTGCAGAACGTCAGCTACCAGACCCTGGCCCTGGAGTGTCCGGGCGAAGGCGGCTGGCGACACGGCGCGCCGGTGGTCACTCGCCTCAAGCGCGGCGGGGCCGCCCAGCGCTGGGCGTTCGAGCCGCCGTTGCGCTCGCGCCAGGAGCTGATCTTTCACGACGTGGTGGCCCCGGCCGCCTCGCACGGCTTGGAGGTCGGCGGCCTCGCGCGGCTGCAGGATGACTGGACCGCCGTCGCCGAGGACCTGCGCGCGGGCGCCGGCCAGATCCTGCGCTGCGCCGAGCGCGACCAGCCGTTCGTGGCCACGGGATCGGTGGTGGATGTCCTGGACGGCTGGCGCCGTCTGGCGGCCGAGGCGCGCAACGCCTCGACCGATCTTGTCGGCTGAGCGGGGGCGACGATGCTGGACGCCATCCTGACAGGTCTTCTCGCCGGTTCGGCCGTCACCGTGAGCCTGAAGGTCGCCGCCGTCGCGGCCGGCTTCCTGCTGGGCGTGCGGCTGCTGGCGTCAGGCGGCCGCACGGTCGACGATCGGGCCCGCGTCGTGCTCGAGGCCGCCCGCCGCCACCGGCCCCAGACCTAGAGCCGGTCTAGCCCTTCTTGGTCTTCTTGCCCTTGGCCTTCTCGGCCGCGATCTCGTCGGGTGTCAGCTTGCGGATCTCGGTCACTGGATAGCGCCGGCGGCCGGTGGCGTCGGGCACGATGATGTCGGCGTCATAGCCCGAGCAGACCCACGGCCGGCCGCGCGAGTCGATGCCGATCCGCAGCGACCAGTCGATGTCGGGCGAGGGCGAGAACAGGGTCAGGCGGTAGACGTTTTTCGGTGTGATGGTGACGTCGACCGTCTGGTCGTCGATGACCGTGAAGCCGTTGACGCTGTCGGGCCGGAAGCACGACCGCTCGGCCTTGGACTTGACTTGAGACGTCTCGGCCGCCAGCGCGGGGCCGGCGACGAGCAGCGCGCACAGCGTGGCGGATCCCATCAGGAAACGCATGTCGTTTACTCCCTTGGCGCCCGCCAAGGGCGGATCCTCGCTCCGAAGCGTGGCCAGCTCAAGGCTCGATTGTTTCGGGCGCCGACGGCTTGGCCAGGCGCAGGATCGCCATGCCGACCAGGGCCGAGGCCAGGGAGCCCGCCAGCACCCCGATCTTGGTCTCGTCGATCAGGTGAGGGTCCTGGAAGGCCAGGGCGCCGATGAACAGGCTCATGGTGAAGCCAACGCCGCACAGCACGGCCACGCCGTACAGCTGGCCGAACGAGGCGCCGCCGGGCAGCCGCGCCCAGCCCATCTTGACCAGCCCGAAGGCGACGCCGAACACGCCCAGCTGCTTGCCCACGAACAGTCCCAGGGCCACGCCCAGCGGCACGGGATCCAGCAAGGCGGCCAGGCCGACGCCGGCGAAGGACAGGCCGGCGTTGGCGAAGCCGAACAGCGGCGTAACCCCGAAGGCGACAGGCTTGTGCAGGGCGTGCTCCAGCCTGTGCAGCGGACACCGGTCGCCCTGGCGCAGCGGGATGGTCATGGCCAGGGCGACGCCGGCCAGGGTGGCGTGAATCCCCGACTTCAGGACCAGGACCCATAGCGCCGCGCCCAGCGCCAGATAGGGCCACAGGGCCAGGACCTTCATCCGGTTCAGGGCGATCAGGACCAGCAGGACCGCGCCCGCCCCGGCCAGGGACGGCAGGTTCAGCTGGGCGGTGTAGAACAGGGCGATGATCACGATCGCCGCCAGGTCGTCCATGATGGCGATGGCGGTCAGGAACACCTTCAAGCCGGTGGGAACGCGCGGGCCCAGCAGGGCCAGCACGCCCAGGGCGAAGGCGATGTCGGTGGCCGAGGGGATGGCCCAGCCGGCGATGCTGTCGGGATGGCCGGCGTTGAAGGCCAGATAGATGGCCGCCGGCAGCATGACGCCGCCCAGGGCCGCCGCGCCGGGCAGCAGCACGTCCGAGGGCTGCGACAGCTGGCCGTCCAGGACCTCGCGCTTGATCTCCAGTCCGACCAGCAGGAAGAACAGCGCCATCAGCCCGTCATTGATCCAGTGCTGCACGCCCATCGGCCCGACGGGCGCGTGCAGCATGTGAAAATAGGTCTCGGCCAGCGGCGAGTTGGCGACGACCAGCGCCAGGGCGGCGGCGGCCATCAGGACGTAGCCACCGGCGGCTTCGTTCTCCAGGAAGGCGGTCAGGGCGTGGCGGGCGCGCAGGCTGATCGTCCGCAGGGCCATGTCAGAGCGTCCTCAGGAAGCGGTTGGCGAAGAACAGGCCTGCCAGGCCAAGGCCGCAGGCGACGTAGGCGCCGGCGGCCAGGAACTGGCCCCAGGCGATATCTAGCGTGGCGAACGACTTCACCAGCAACAGCGAGATGCTGCCGATATAGCCGAACGAGTCGGCGACATAAATCAGGAAGCCCGCCGTCCCGACCTTGCCGGTGGCGGCGATCATCCGGTCGAACAGCATGGCGTTGAACGGGGTGTAGCCCATGTAGAGGCCAGCTCCGGCCAGGATCATCCACCAGACCGGCGACAGGACATGCAGCTGGTAGGCCAGGGTCGCGGCGCCCAGCAGGGCGAAGCCCAGGGCTACGAAGGCCAGGTTGAAGCTTACGGCCCGGCGGTTGTCCTTCACCCCCATCAGGGCGGCCAGGCCGAGCAGGACGATCGCCGCCACCGGCAGCTCGGACAGGGTGAAGATCCCCGCCGCGTTCTTGAAGCCCAGCTCGGCCCAGATCTCGGCCGAGAAATTGTCGCGGAAGTCGCGCAGGGCGGTCAGGATGACATAGACGGCGATCAGCAGGATCAGGGCCGGGGCATGGGCGGCGAACAGGGCGACGCGGTCCTGACGGTTCATCGGCGCGCGGCGCACGCGTTCGGCCTCGTCGGCGGCGCTGGGCGGCGGTAGCTGGGCCAGGGCCAGAACGGCGATCAGCATCAGCGGCGCGAAGACCAGGCCCGACACGAACGGCATCCACCGCTCGTCGACGTTCGCCAGCAGCAGCATCTTGCCGACCGACTTGGCCACGCCCGACGACAGGATGAAGCTGGCGCACAGCATCGCGCCCAGCACCTCGGTCAGGCGGCGGCCCTCCAGGAAGCCGAAGACCAGACCCCAGATCATCCCCAGGCACAGGCCGTTCAGATAGAGGGCCATCGGCCCGATCACCGTCGGCAGCACGCCGAACAGCAGCAGCGCCATCTCGGCCCCGAAGATCAGGGTCAGGATGGCCACGGCCCGCCGGCCCGGCTGCATCTCGGAGATCACCTTGACCCCGATGAACTTGGCCGTGGCGTAGCCGGCCACCTGGGCGATGACGAGGGCGATCTTGAAGTCGAAGGCGAAGGGCCAGCCGTCCGGATGGCTGAAGGCCGCGGCCGTGAACGGCTTGCGATAGCCGAACATGGCGAAATAGACGCCGAACGAGGACAGCCCGCCGTAGAGGGCGAACAGCCAGGGCGGGGCGGACGCCAGGAAGCGGGTCACCGCGCCCTTCGGAGCTGTCGCGTCGAGCGCTTCGGCCATGCTGTCGTCCCCTCTTGAGGCCTCCAGCTAGCCCGCTTCGTTCGACGGGGGCAACGAAAGTCGGCCCGCGAGGCCGCCGATGGTCCTGTCGCCCAGCCTCTCGGCTCGCGGCCCACCTGGGAATTTCTCAGGCGGATTCCTAGTCCTGGCCCGCGGTCAGAGCCTGGGCGGCGGTGGCGCGGACAGCTCGGGTCAACTGGTCCAGCAGCCGTGCGGCCAGCCGCGTGCGCTGCCAGTACAAGGTGACGGCGATCGGGCGGCGGGGCGCCAGTTCGATCAGCCGACCGGCGGCCAGGTGCGGCGCGGCCAGCACCCGCGGCGTCATGGCCCAACCCAGACCGGCCAGGGTCATGTCCAGCATGCCGGGCGTCGAGGGTGTCCAGTGGGTCGGCGGGTTGATCGCGACGTCCCACGCCTCCTGCGCCCATCGCGCCTGCAACTCGTCGCGGCGGTCGAAGCGCAGCATCGGGGCGCGCTGCAAGGCGTCGGCGTTCACGCCTTCTGGGAAGGCGCGCGCCATGAAGTCCGGACTGGCCACGGCGAGATAGTCGATGGCGCCCAGCGGATAGGTCCTGCAACCGGTGACCGGGGCCGGATCGGCCGTCACGGCGGCCAGCACCTCGCCGCCCCGCAGGCGCTCGGCGGTGTGCGCCTCGTCCTCCAGAACCAGGTCCAGCATGGCGCCGGTCGTTTCCGCGAACAGGGCGGCGGCCTTCGGGAACCAGGTGCTGACGCTGTCGGCGTTGACCGCGATCCGCACCGTTGCGGGGCCAGCTTCGTGCGCGCTCAGGCTGGGCAGGTCGCCGACGATCTCGCCCTCCAGAAGCCGCACCTGCTCGACATGGGCGCAGAGTTTGGCGCCGATCCTGGTCGGACGGCACGGCGCGCCGCGGGTCAGCAGAACGGCGCCAACCCGTTCCTCCAGCCCTTTCACACGCTGCGACACGGCCGAGGGGGTGACGCCCAGAGCGGCCGCCGCCTTCTCGAAGCTGCCCTCGCGCGCGACCGCCGCGACGGCGGCCAAGGATGCATAGTCCAACATTAGAGTATCTTAATTGACATAAGATTATTGAGTTAGGCTACATCTAGCATTGGCGGCATCAAGGGTCCATGCACAGCTTGCTCATCCCCGCCTTTGCCAAGGGCTTCGCCCTCTCCGCCAGCCTGATCATCGCGATCGGCGCTCAGAACATGTTCGTCCTGCGCCAGGGCTTGAAGCGCGAGCATGTGCTGCCGATCGTTCTGTTCTGCGCCGGGGCCGACGCGACCCTGATCATGGCCGGCGTCAATGGGCTGGGCGGCCTGCTGGCTCTGGTTCCGGGCCTGTCGCTGACCATGGGGCTGGGCGGCGCGGCCTTCCTGGGCTGGTACGGCGTCTCGGCCTTGCGGCGCGCGGCCAAGCCCGCGGCGCTGGTCGTCGAGCAGCAGGCGGGCCTGACCCTGGGGGCGGCCTTGGCGGGCGGCGCGGCCTTCACCTTCCTGAACCCGCACGTCTATATCGACACGGTGATGCTGATGGGCGCGGTCGGGGCCAGCCTGCCGGAGATGGAGCGCCCGCTGTTCATGGCCGGCGCGGCGCTGGCCAGCTTGACGTGGTTTTCGTCCCTGGGCTTTGGCGCCCGCTTCCTGGCCCCGCTGTTTTCGCGCCCGGTCGCCTGGCGCGTGCTGGACCTGGCGATCGGCGTTGTGATGCTGATTCTGGCCACCGGCCTGGCGCGCGGCGCGCTCGGTCTCTGATCCGGAATCCTGGAGGCCTGGATCGCGCCGGAGACCTTCGTCCGGCGCGCCACGGCTTAGGGCCCAAACAAAAACGCCCCTCGCGAACGAGGGGCGTCTTCGTGTTCCGGAAGCTTGGAAAGCCTTAGGCGGCCTTGACCAGCGACTTGGTCAGGATGCCGATGGCGGCTTCGCGATCGATGCGCTCGATCGCGGCGACTTCACGGGCCATGCGGTCCAGGGCCGATTCATACAGCTGGCGTTCCGAGTAGGACTGTTCCGGCTGGTTCTCGGCGCGGTGCAGGTCGCGGACCACTTCGGCGATCGAGATCAGGTCGCCCGAGTTGATCTTGGCTTCGTACTCCTGGGCGCGGCGCGACCACATGGTGCGCTTCACGCGGGCCCGGCCCTTCAGGGTGGTGAGGGCCTGGTTGACGACATTGCCTTCCGCCAGCGGGCGCAGGCCGGCCGTCTTGGCCTTCTTGGTCGGGACGCGCAGCGTCATTTTTTCATGGTCGAAGGTGATGACGTAGACTTCGAGCGACATGCCGGCCACTTCCTGGGTCTCGATCGCCTGAATGGTGCCCACGCCGTGGGCGGGGTAAACGACGTGATCGTTGACCGAGAATTCCAGACCAGTCTTGCTCATGTTCGTCCTCATCAATACGGACCCGCCGGGTCCGAACGCCAAGTTCCATTCCAGGCCACTGGACCAAACCAAAAGCGACAGCTTCCCGCTCCGCGAAAAACTGGATGCGGGGCCACGCCTGTCAGGATTTGGAATAGATCTCTAAGACACCCTTCGCCTTCGATCGGGCGAGCCGGTTGAAATTGGCTTCTCGAACCGGCTTCTTCGACAAGACGGACCGTCGCGAGGAGCCGCAACCGTCACGTCGGCAGTGACGATAGCATAAAATTCAGCCCAATGAAAGGGTTGCGTCCCGGTATGCGGGAGCGCCCGCCAAGCTTTCGGCGCTAAGGCGGGGAGTCGACGTTCAAAAATCGATGCGGGGGTTAAGAGCCCTTGCCCGGCTTTTCGCTGAAGTACTTCTCGTACTTGCCGGTCTCGCGCTCGAAGTCCTCACGGTCGGCGGGCGGCTCGCCCTTGACCGTGATGTTCGGCCAGACCTTGGCGTAGTCCGCGTTGATCTTCAGCCACTTGCCGTCGGCCTCGTCCTCGGTGTCGGGCTTGATGGCGTCGACCGGGCACTCCGGTTCGCAGACGCCGCAGTCGATGCATTCATCGGGATTGATGACGAGGAAGTTCTCGCCTTCGTAGAAGCAATCGACCGGGCACACCTCCACGCAGTCCATGAACTTGCAGCGGACGCAGGCGTCGGTGACGATGTAGGTCATCGAAAACTCGAATGGTCGGACGGGTATCGGCGGGGCGCGTTTTCGGAGCCCAGGCCGCGCTTGTCAATGCGACTTAACCCCCTACGCGCTCAGGAAATCTCAAGGCGTGGCCCAGGAGCCGCCGGTTTCTGCAACCGCTCGGGGGAGGGCGCGGGACATCGGACCCTCTCGGCGCAAACCATTTCTTATTGAACGAACGGGATTATGCCGACCCGGAAACGTCCAATAAAAACAAAGTCGGAAAGCCGACACTATGAAGATTGAGGCCTTGGCTATCCAGACCAGCATGGAAGCCGACACCGCCACGCGCGCCTTGGCCAGGGCGCGCGCGCGTGCGTTTGGCGAGTTCGTCCGCGAGATTCCGTTCGCCGCCGCCCTTCTGAATCGGGACCTGACCCTGGTCGCCGTCAGCCGCGAATGGGCGGCCCAGGGCATCGCCGCCGGCCTGGCGATCGGCGATGACGCCGGCGCGGGCGGGCTGGTGGCGCCCGAGGACGCCGGTGTCCTGCTGGCCTGCGCCGAGGAAGGCGTGGCCTTCTCGCGCTATCTGCCCCACCTCGACCACGACGGCGTCCAGCGCATCTGGCGCACCGAATTCAGCGCCTGCGAAGACGCCGGAGAGATCTATGCGGTGATGATCACCGCCCGCGACGTCACCGGCTACGCCGAGAGCGTGCTGCGCGCCGAGCGCGACCAGCAGCGCCTGAAGATGGCGCTGGAGCTGGACGATCTGCTGGTCCGCGAATACGACCTGCGCACGCGCGAGATCTACTTCTCTGGCACGGCGCCCGAGCTGCAGAAGTGGTGCGTGTTCAAGGACGATCCGCTGGAGATCGTCCACCCCGACGACCGCCAGCGCTGCGCCGACGCCGTGGCCACCCGCAAGATCGGCGAGGCCCGGGTCTTCGAGTTCAGGCTGAACCGCGACGACGGGGTCGAGACCTGGGTCCGCTCGGTCGGCAAGGTCTTCGTCGGCGCCGACGGCAAGCCCGAGAAGCTGGTCAATCTGTTCAAGGATATCACCGATCGCCGCCGCCACACCGAGGCGATCGAGACCCTGGCCTTCAAGGACCCGCTGACGGGCCTGCCCAACCGGGCGCTGTTCCAGCACCGCTTCCAGGAGGCGGTGACGGCGTCCGAGACCCTAGGCGAGATGTTCGGCCTGATCATGATCGACGTCGATCACTTCAAGGACATCAACGACAGCCTGGGCCACGACGCCGGCGACGCCCTGCTCAAGCGCCTGGCGGGCATGCTGCAGCACGCCTTCCGCAGCAACGACACCGTGGCGCGCCTGGGCGGCGACGAGTTCGCGGTGATCCTGCGCGGCCTGCACGGCGAGGCCGACATGACCCGGCCGATCGCCAAGCTGCAGGACCTGCTGCGCCAGCCCATCGAGCACGGCGGCCGCAGCTTCACGGCCAGCGCCAGCATCGGGGCGGCTCTGCATGGCGACCCGGACGCCGATCCGGCCCATATGATCAAGAACGCCGACATCGCGCTCTATCGGGCCAAGGAGGCCGGCCGGAACCGCAGCATCGTGTTCGAGCCGTCGATGCGGTCCGAGGTCGAGCGGCGGCTGGAGCTGCTGCGCGACGTCCGCATGGCCTTGGCCGAGAACGAGTTCACCCTGTTCTACCAGCCGGTCGTCGACATCCGCGAAGGACGGGTAGCCGGGTTCGAGGCGCTGATGCGCTGGGTCCACCCGGAGCAGGGCGTGCTGACCCCCGCCGCCTTCATGGCCGCCTTCGAGGACCAGGACCTGTCGCTGAAGCTGGGCGACGTGGCGTTCGAGGCGGCTCTTCGCCAGATGCGCCAATGGCTGGACCAGGGCGTCGAGTTCGGCCGCGTGGCGGTCAACATCAGCTCGGCCCAGTTCCGCTCGGGACGCCTGGCCGAGGAGATCCAGGAGCGCCTGGCCCGCTGGAACGTGCCGTGCGAGCGGCTGACCATCGAGGTCACCGAGAATGTCTATATGGGCTGGGGCTCGGACCTGGTCAGCGACACCGTCCGCCGCCTGCACCAGGCCGGGGTGATGATCGCCCTGGACGACTTCGGCACCGGCTACGCCAGTCTCGCCAACCTGCGGCAGTTCCCGATCGACCGGCTGAAGATCGACAAGTCCTTCGTCCAGAACGCCGAGGATGAGGCCATCGTCAAGGCGGTGATCACCCTGGGCTCATCCATGGGCATGAAGGTGGTGGCCGAGGGCGTCGAGGACGCCGAACAGCTGGCCGCCCTGGCCCACTACGGCTGCGACCAGGTGCAGGGCTATCACTTCGGGCGGCCGATGCCGGCGAATGCGGTGCCGGCGTTCCTCAAGGGGTTTGGTGTCTAGTTTTCCACCGCCTCGTACAGGCCCCGCGCCTCGGTCGCCGGCCCGCGCCTTTCGCCGCAGTCCAGCACGCGCACCGCGATCAGCCGGCCGCCCAGGCCGAACACCACGACGTCGCCCGGTTTGAGCGTGCGGGAAGGCTTGTCGATGCGGCTCTCGGTTCCGGCGCGGGTCAGGCGGATGCGGCCCTCGTCGACGAATTTGGCCGCCAGGGATCGGGTCTTGAAGAACCGCGCGCGCCACAGCCAGACGTCGGCGCGGACGGCGTCGTTGATCGTGTCGTCATGGGTCATGACGCGGCTTTCTGGGCCGCCGGCTTGCGGCGACGCGGACGCTTGCGGCGTGCGGGCGGCGGCGGCTCGGTCAGCTTGGCCAGGGCGGCGAACGGCGAGTCCGGCCGCGCCTTGACCGGCTTCTGCTCCAGCTTGGCTGCGCCGCGACGCTTCCAGATAATCGGCTGGTCGGGCTTGGCGCGGATGGCGGGGGTGTAGTCCAGGGCCCGCAGCACGCTCGCGGCCTGCTTGGCGGTCCAGCCTAGTCTTTCCAGCGCCTTGTCGGTCAGCACGACGCCGCCGTGCTGCTGCTCGGCGCGCAGCAGCGCGTCCAGCTCTTCCAGGGCCTCGACCGGGATGCTGAAGCCCGCCACGGCGCGCAGGCCGCTGGCTGAGAGCTCGCGGGCCGAGGGTTCGGGCGAGGGCAGGGGCTCCAGCGTGGTCAGGGCGCCGCGCCAGCCGCTCGGGTTCAGAGCCCGGGCGCAGGCGATGGCCTCGGCCCGGACGACGCCGGGGCAGAACAGGCTGAACGCGCCGATCCGCACGCCCAGGCTCTTCAGCGTGCGGCGCTCGCCCTGGCTGAGGGCCTTCAACTCGGGATCGACGGGCCGCTTGTCGAGGACGCCGCCGGCCTCCAGCAGGCGGTGGGCGACGCCGCGCGGCAGGCCGCGCAGCTCGCCGCCGGCCAGGGCGCGCTCCAGCTTGCGCAGCGGGGCCAGATGCCGGTCGACCTCGCCGGCCAGAAAGGCGTCCAGGCGGCGCTCGGCCCGTTCGCGGGCGGCGACGGGGCCCAGCTCGCCCAGCAGGCGGGCGCGGGGCGAGAGCAGGGGCAGATCCCGGCGCACGGCCCCGGCCGCCTCGCCGCGCCACAGGATGGTTCCATCGGGCGTGAGGGTGAAAGCGTCGTCGGCCTCGCTAGCCAGCACGCCCAGGCGGCGGGCGATTTCGGGCCCCACCGCGCGCTGGGCGGCGTTGCGCAGGGCCTTCTCCTCTAGCGGCGAGCTGCCCTTGGCCGGGGTGAAGGCCACGCCCGACAGGTGACCGACCACATGGCCCTCGACCGTCACCTCGCCGTCCTGGCCGACGCCGGCATAAAGGGTCTCGCGCTCGCCCAGCTGCTTCATCAGCACGCTGGTGCGGCGGTCGATGAACCGGGCCATCAGCTTTTCGTGCAGGGTGTCGCTGATCCGGTCCTCCAGTTGGCGGGTCAAACCTTGCCAATGGGCAGGGTTTCCCACCCAGTCGGGACGGTTGGCGATGTAGCTGAGCGTGCGCACGCCCGACAGTCGCGCCGCCAAGCTGTCGATCTCGCCGTCGACGCGGTCCAGCGCCTTGTATTGGCTGTTGATCCAGTCCTCGGGCAGGCGCTTGCGGCCCGTGGTCAGGTCGTCGAACAGGGTGCGCGCCATGCGCTGGTGGTCGTCGTCGGTGGTCTTGCGGAAGTCCGGCGTCTGGCAAACGTCCCACAGCCGGATCAGGGCCGAGCGGTCGGCCTTGCAGCGCTTGATCACGTCCTCCTGCTGGGCCAGGGCCCGCAGGGTGCGCTCGTCCAGGGCCTCCTGGGACAAGGACAGGCCATTGCGCTGCGGCGTCTCGGCCAGCGAGCGCAGCAGGCCCGGCAGCGAGCCGAAGTCCAGGCGGGCGTTGCGCCACTCGGCGGCGACGATCGGCTCGAAGGTGTGGCTTTCCACCGCCTCGACCAGATCCTCGTCGATCTCCTCGCAGTCGCCGGTAACCCCAAAAGTGCCGTCGCGGGTGTAGCGGCCTGCCCGGCCGGCGATCTGGCCGACCTCCTGCGGATGCAGCCAGCGGGTGCGCCTGCCGTCGAACTTGCGCAGGCCCGCGAAGGCCACGTGGTCGACGTCCATGTTCAGGCCCATGCCGATGGCGTCGGTGGCCACCAGGAAGTCGACCTCGCCGGACTGGTAGAGGGCGACCTGGGCGTTGCGGGTGCGGGGGCTCAAGGATCCCATGACGACCGCCGCCCCGCCGCGTTGGCGCCGGATCAGCTCGGCGATCGCATAGACCGCGTCGGTGGAGAAGGCGACGATCGCCGTGCGCCGAGGCAGGCGGGTCAACTTCTTGGAGCCGGCGTACGAGAGGTTGCTGAACCGCTCGCGCCCGACGATCTCGGCGTCCGGCAGCAGGCGGCGCACCAGGTGCGCCATGGTCCCGGCGCCCAGGAACATGGTCTCGAACTTGCCGCGCGCGTGTAGCAGGCGGTGGGTGAAGATGTGGCCGCGCTCGGGATCGGCGCACAGCTGGATCTCGTCCACCGCCAGGAAGTCGACCTCGCGCGCCAGCGGCATGGCCTCGACCGTGCAGACGAAATAGGCCGCGCGGGGCGGGACGATCTTCTCCTCGCCGGTGATCAGGGCCACGCTGGCCTTGCCGCGCAGCTTGACGATGCGGTCGTAGATCTCGCGCGCCAGGAGACGCAGCGGCAGGCCGATCATCCCCGAGGCGTGGCCCAGCATCCGTTCGACGGCCAGATGGGTCTTGCCGGTGTTGGTGGGCCCCAGGACCGCGGTCAGCTTCGAAGGGGCCAGGCCAGTCGAACGGTCACTCATCCCTAGAAGGTGGGGCCGGAATCGGGGCGAGGCAAGCGGCCAGGGCCCTTACTGGGGCGGACTGGCGGTGACGCCCTGCTGGTCGGCGCTGGAGCGGCTGGTGGCGCTCTGGGCGTTGTTCTGGCTTTGCTGGGCGCCGGTCGCCGACGGCGGCGTGGTCTGGCTCTGGCCTTGGCCCTGGGCCTGGCCGACGGTGGCGTCGGGTGTCCGGCCATTGGCCTCGCGCGTCGAGCCCACGCCATTGGGGGCCGAGGCCGCGGCGTTGTCGCTCTGGCTTTCCGCCGTCGGGCCCGGCGTGGACTGGCGGGAACAGGCGCTGGCCAGCAGGGCGGCGGCGGTGATCAGCAGGAGGCGGCGCATGGGAAACTCCGTTCGGTTCGGACATGGAAGCCCGGACCGCTCACGGCGTTGCCCGGCGCCTCATTTGGTCGCCGCCTCGAACACCACCTTGCCGTCCACCACGGTCAGCACCGGCCGGGCGCTGAGGATGGCCTTGGGCTCGATCGTCATCAGGTCCTGGTCGAAGGCCGTGACGTCGGCCTTCTTGCCGGCCTCCAGCGTGCCCAGCTCCTTCTCGCGGAACACGGCGTAGGCCGGGGCCAGGGTCAGCATGCGCAGGGCCTCGGCGCGGGTGACGGCTTCCTCGGGGCTCCAGTCCGCATTGGCGAAGCCGTCGAGACTGTGCCGGTAGACGGCCGCGTAGAACTCGATGCGCGGGTCGCCGACCTCGACCGGGGCGTCCGAGCCGGCGGCCACCACGACGCCGGCGTTCAGGAAGTCCTTCCAGCGATAGCCCTCGTGCAGGCGGCCCTTGCCCAGCCGCGCGGGCGCGAAATAGAGGTCGCCGATCGCGTGGCTGGGCTGCATGGAGGCGATGACGCCCAGTTGGGCGAAGCGCGGCACGTCGGTGTCCGCGACGATCTGGGCGTGCTCGATGCGCCAGCGGGCTTTCGTATCGCCGGTGAGCGTTTCCTCGAACCAGTCCAGGACCATGCGGTTGCCGCGATCGCCGATGGCGTGCATGGCCACCTGGGCGCCTACCGCCTTGGCCCGTTGCATCAGCGCCACGCCCTGGTCGCGCGGGGTCAGCTGCAGGCCCAGGCCCTCGGCGTCGCTGTAGGGCTCGAGCAGGGCCGCACCGCGCGAGCCCAGGGCTCCGTCCATATAGAGCTTGATCCCGCGCACCCGGATCAGGCCGGTGGAGTCGACCTGAGGCCCCTTGGCCAGCACCTCGGCCGCGCCGCCCGGGTCCATGTAGTTGTCGACGCGCAGGCGGAAGCCGCCCCTGGCCGCCTCGTCGCGCAGCAAGGCCAGGTCGTCGGCCGCGACGCTCATATTGTCGAGGCCGGTCCAGCCGCGCGCGGCGTACAGCTGGCCGGCCTTGCGGATCGCCTCGCGCTTCAAGGCCTGGCTGGGCGGCGGGATCACGCCCTCGACCAGGCTCTGGGCGTGGTCGACCAGCATGCCGTCGGGCTGGCCGTCGGGACCTTTCAGGATCTGGCCGCCGGCCGGGGCGGCGGTCGCGGCCGTGACCCCGGCCTTGGCCAGGGCGGCGCTGGAAGCGACGCTGGCATGGCCGTCCGAGCGGCCCAGCACCACGATCCGGCCCGGCGCGGCGGCGTCCAGGTCGGCTTTGGTCGGGAAGCGTTTCTCGGGCCAGTGGGTCTCGATCCAGCCCCGGCCGTAGATCGCGCCCTCGGGATGGGCGGCGGCATAGGCCGTCACCGCCGCGACCAGTTCGGCGACCGAGGCGACCTTGTCCAGGTTCAGGGTCAGCTCCCGCAGGCCGACGCCGGTCAGGTGCGCGTGGGCGTCGACGAAGCCGGGATAGGCCGCCGCGCCGTTCAGGTCGAGATCGCGGACGTCCTTGGCCGCCTTGGCCTTGGCGGCCCTCAGGTCGCCGACGAACAGGATCCGGTCGTCGCGGATCAGCACCGCCTCGGCGGTCGGGGCGGCGTCGACGCCGGTATGGATGGGGCCGCCATGGATCAGCAGGTCGGCGGCGTGGGCGGTGGTCAGGGCCGCCGAGGCCAGCAGGGCGGCGAGAAGAATGCGGCGCAAGGCGGCCTCCGAAAGCAAGATCCGGAAATCGTAAGGGCGGCGCCTCACAAGTCGCAACAGGCCTGCTATTTTTCTTCCATGACCGCCCAGGGTTTCGCCCTTTTCGACACGGTGATCGGGCGCTGCGGCCTCGCCTGGGGCGAGCGCGGCCTGATCGGCGTGCAATTGCCGGAAAGCTCGCCGGGCGCGGCCTGGGCGCGGCTGCGCAAACGCTTCCCCGACGCGGTCGAGGCCGAGCCGCCGGCCGAGATCGAGGCGATCATCGACCGCATCCGCGACCTCTTGGCTGGCGGGCGCGACGACCTGTCGGACATCCCGCTGGACCTGGGCCAGCAGCCGGCGTTCAACCTGCGGGTCTACGAGATCGCCCGGGCCATCACGCCGGGCGAGACCTCGACCTATGGCGAGGTGGCCAAGGCCATGGGCGAGCCGGGCGCGGCGCGGGCCGTCGGCAAGGCCTTGGGCGAGAACCCCTGGCCGATCGTGGTGCCCTGCCACCGCGTGCTGGGCTCGTCGGGCGGCATGGGCGGCTTCTCCGCCCCCGGCGGCGCCGAGACCAAGGCCCGGCTGCTGACCATCGAAAAGGCGAGGACCAGCGACGTCCCGACCTTGTTCGACCTGGAGTTCTCGGTCGCGCCGCCGCGCGCTCTTTAATTCCGGTCATCCCCGCCCTGAAATGACGAGACCCGGCCGTGACAGGCAAAGCCGGGCGCCGGCGTCGTAAGCAGACGCACCGGGCGTCGGTTGGGGGTGGAAAGGCGACTCTCCTCCCCCTCTGGGGGAGGTGGCCCAGAGGGCCGGAGGGGGCAGCTCGGCATAGGCTGCGCAGCCCCCTCAGCCGCTCCGCGGCAGCTCCCCCAGAGGGGGAGCAGAGTCCGCCCAGGGTCGCGCACAGCCATCAGCACATGCGCCGAATCCAGTCATTCAGATCTCGATCGCGAGCAAGTATCGGTCTCGGACGACATTGGCCCTGGTGGCAGGAACCCCTCCATCCGTCGCAAGCGGAGATGGGCGGTCCGTTTGCTCCGCGCTTGCGGGCTGAACTAGGGGTCCCGCCGCACGGGCGGGAATGACGACTGTTGGCAATAGCCAGCACGAATATGCTGTCCGCCCCACCCCTTAACGTCCGCTAACGCTTCCTCGAACAGGGGCGAAACGAATCAGGACCGAATCGGCGACGTTCTCCGATTCAGGCTTTGTTCCCTACAAGCTATTGTAGCTTAAAGCGGATTAACCACAAATCGGTTTCGCGACGGGCGCTATTTGGCCGCGGTCTCCTCGGCCGGGCACTCGGCCGAGAGGCGCTTGGCCGACAGGCTGCCGGCCAGGGGCATGCCGTTGATGGTCTTGATGTGGATGTTCATCTTGAAGGCTTCGGGCCCGTAGGTCCCCTCGGCGGTGACCGGCGAGACGCGGTCCTTCTTGTCGGTCCAGGTGCCCTTCAGCTGGATCTTGCCGTCGCGGACGACATTGGTCGTGTAGTCGCAGCGATAGCGCTTGGTGCAGATGCCGCGCGAGAACTGCTCGGCGTCGGCGGGCTTGAGGCACTTGGTCTCGTTGCTGACGGGGATCACGCCGATCTTGTAGTCGTACTCCCACTGACCCGGGAGAATCGTCGTGTGGGCCGGGGCGCGCGCGGTTGCCGCGCGGACCAGGGGCTGGGCCAGGGCGACGCCCCCGACGGCGAGCGCCAGGACGGAAGCGGCGAGGGCGGTCGAACGCATACGGCAGGTCTCCTTCATGCGACCCATATATAGAGAGCCAGATGAACCGTGCTTGAAGGCGAGGGTGAGGCGTCGGGTTCCTTCGCCGATGCGAAAGACCTTTGCCGAGCCGGGCCCCAGCGGCCTTGACTCGAGGGCGGGCCTTCGCCTATATCGCCCGCTCTCGCGCGGCGGACCTGTCCGGCCGTGCTGCCGAATTCATATCTTAGCGGGCCAGGCTCTTTCCAAGGGGCGGGGCTTCGCCCAAGCCAAGGTAACCACCATGTCGCGCCGTTGCGAACTTACCGGTATCGGTCCGATGGTCGGCCACAATGTGAGCCACTCGAACATCAAGACCAAGCGCCGCTTCCTGCCGGCCCTGTCGCCCGCCACGCTCCAGTCGGAGTCGCTGGGCCAGAGCTTCAAGCTGCGCATCAGCAACGCTGCCCTGCGCACCCTGGACTTCAAGGGCGGCCTGGACGTGTTCCTGCTGGGCGCCAAGGACGAGCAGCTGTCGCCGCGCGCCCTGAAGATCAAGGCCCAGGTGAAGGCCAAGGCCAAGGCCGCCGCGCAAGCCGCCTAAGGCTTACGGCCCTTCTCGGCTGATCCAACCTAAAGCCCGCCGGGTTCTCGCCCGGCGGGCTTTTCGTCGTGGGCGGTCTTGAGAGGCGCCGGGATCAGTGGGGCGAGGCGCTGCTCTCATCGCTCAGGCTGCCGCCCATGCCGGCGCCGGGGCGGTCGGCCATGACGATCGTTCCCCCCACGATCGCGGCGACCGCCAGGGCGAGCACGATCAGCAGGGGCCGGCGCGACTTGGAGACATGCGGGTCGGGCGGCGTCGGCGGTCCGCTCTGTCGGGTCTGGTGGTTGGCCATGGGATCTCCTCTCGGAACGAGAAGGAGCCGGTTGCGAGAGCGGTTCTGAGGAACCTCCTTTGAGGCCTTCGCCGCAAAGCAAAACCCGCCGAGGCTGGGCCGCGGCGGGTCTTGAACGCTTGGTACTGGTACGCGGTACTGAACGGACGTCGCTAAGAGCATTTTCCGATAAGTGTGAAACGGTTATCGGATCGAAAAATGCTCTAGAATTTTGGATTAGAGCCCTTTTTAGCCGATCTGATCGATGCGATCGGATCGGAAAGGGCTCTAGCGCGCGACGACGGCGCCCGACGACGGGTTGGCCGAGTTGTAGGCGGTCAGGGCCGGGTTGTTGATCTTCGACACGGCGTCGTTGACCGAGGCGCGGATGCAGGCGGGGTACAGATAGCCGGCGAGGGCTTCGCCGCGGACGTCTTGCCAGCACACCGTCGAGGCGGCCTTGACGATTTCGGCGCGGACTTCGGCGGCCGACTTGCCGGCGACCTTCACGCGCATCTCGGCGGCCGAGGCCGGAGCAGCGACAGCCAGAGCGATGGCCGAAGCGGCCAGAACGATGGAGCGGATCATTTCTCGAATGTCCTAAAGGGGTTGTGAGCAACCACCTCCAGACGCGTTCCCCTGGCGGCGCCTCTTGGTCTATCGCCTGTCGCGCCGTCGAGTTGCCTATAGCAACGTTCCGATGGGTTATCAACGATTATGTTGCAGCGCACTCGCAAGCTGCGCCGCGGGACGTTTCGCGTGCGAACAGTCGATCGCAACCAAGAAACCGAGCATGAAAAAGCCCCCGGGACCGACGTCCCGAGGGCTTTCGTTTTGGCGGTCGCCGCTTTTAGCGGGTGGCGACGCGCATGAAGTAGACGCTGCGGCCTTGAGCCTTGTCGTAGGCGACCAACTCACGGCTCTTGGTGCGGACGACGGCGTCGCGGGTCACTTCGCGGACGCAGTAGGGGGCCAGGTCCGAAGCGTTCGGATTGCCCGCAAGGTCTTCCTGGCACAGCTGCTTGGCGGCGTTGATGATGTCGGCATGGACCTCGGCCGAGGCGCGGCCGGCGACCTTGATGGTGATTTCACCGGCGCTGGCCGAGGTGGCGGCGGTGGTGGCCATCAGAGCGGCGATGGCGACAACGAGCAAACGGATCATGTTGATAGTCCCGGAAAGGAGGTTGGATGCAACCGCCTCCAGGTGCGTTCCTCTGACGGCCCCCAGGATCTCGCCTCGTCGTCCGTCGATGTCTTGAATATATGGTACCGGTACCTATCGCAAGTGCGAAATCCGATTTCCTGTAAAAAAGTTCAATCTAATCATATAGTTGGCAATGAAACCGTCTCGTTCGAAACGAAACGGCCTTAGCGCCTGCGAACAGGCTTCCGAGCGGGCTTCGGCGGAAGCGGGGCCGGGGCGGGCGGCGCGACCCAGTCGAAGGCCAGGAGCAGGGTGCGCTGGCTCTTGCTGACCGCGCCGTCGTCGGAGATCAGGTAGAGGCGGGTGGCGCCGGCCGGCGCGCCCGGGGGCGCGGCGCTGACGGACAGACCCTCGAAGTTGTCGCGCGGCATGGCGCCATCAATGTGCAGGGCCGCGGACGTGCGCTGGCGTGCGGCGGGCAGGGTCGGGTCCGAGATGAAGCGCACCACGGCGCGCCAGCCCCGGACCGGGTCATAGCCGCGATGCAGGGTCGCCACGGCCGTCCCCTGGAACGGCGCGAAAGCGGTCAGGCCCCAGGTGAAGTCCGGCCCCGACTGCGGCGGCAGCGACTTGCAGTCGGCCGACAGGCGGCACAGCCACACCTCGCCCTCCTCGCCGCCGACGATGTAGGCGTCGGCCCCGGCGGCGGGGTAGGCCGAGATCGCCTCCATGCCCTCGTTGTCCGGGAAGATGGTGGAGGGCTTGGGCGCGGGGGCCGGGCGGCTCCAGGTCCCGTCGGGCGCGACTGTATAGCGCCAGATGCGGTGATCGCCCTCGAAGCTGACCAGGCGGTCGCCATTGGGCAGCACGGCCAGCCCCTCGGCGTCGCCGGCCCGCTTGTTCGGCAGCGGCTGGCCGTCCAGGCCCGGCAGCGGGCGCAGCTTGGTCTGGGTCAGGCCGACCAGGCGTCCGGCGGCGTCCAGCTGGACCTTGGCCTCGAAGACGTCGCCCTCGTCGGTGATCGCGGTCAGATGGCCGTCGGCGCTCACCGACAGGTCCGACAGGCCGTGCAGGCGGGAGGTGTCCGTGCTGGTCAGCACCAGGCCGCCGGCATAGGTGAAGCCGCCGCCGGCGTCGAGCTTGGCCGGGTTGGCCGCGTCCAGCGGCGCGGGCGTCGCGGTGACGGTGATCTCGGGCCCCGCCTTTACCGGCGCGGGCGGGGTGGCGACCACGGGCGGCGGCCGACGCGGCGTGCACTGGGTGGCGAAGCCGCCCAGGCCGCTGACCAGGCCGAGAACCAGCGCCGCGCGAAGACCGATCACGCCGGGACCTTGGCGGCCTTAGGGGGTTGAGGCGTGACGACCGGCGGCGGCGCCAGGAGACCGCGCGTACGGGCGATCTGGCGCGGCTCTTCCTCGAACAGGGCGGCCAGCTGCTCGACCAGCACCCCGCCTAGCTGCTCGACATCGACGATGGTGACGGCGCGGCGATAGTAGCGGGTGACGTCGTGGCCGATGCCGATGGCGATCAGCTCGACCGGGCTCTTGCCCTCGATCTCGGCGATGACCTGGCGCAAGTGGCGCTCCAGATAGTGACCCGAATTGACGCTCAGGGTGCTGTCGTCCACCGGCGCGCCGTCGGAGATCACCATCAGAATGCGGCGGGCTTCGGGCCGGCCGATCAGGCGCTGGTGCGCCCACATCAGGGCCTCGCCGTCGATGTTCTCCTTCAGCAGACCCTCGCGCATCATCAGGCCCAGGTTCTTGCGGGCCCGTCGCCAGGGAGAATCGGCCGCCTTGTAGATGATGTGGCGCAGGTCGTTCAGCCGGCCTGGCGCGGCGGGCTTGCCCTGCTTGATCCACTCGTCGCGGCTGGTCCCGCCCTTCCAGGCGCGGGTGGTGAAGCCCAGCACCTCGGTCTTGACGCCGCAGCGCTCCAGGGTGCGGGCCAAGATGTCGGCGCAGATCGCCGCCACCATGATCGGCCGGCCGCGCATCGAGCCGGAATTGTCGATCAGCAGGGTCACGACCGTGTCGCGGAACTCCTGGTCCTCTTCCTGCTTGAATGACAGCGGCGCGGTGGGATCAATGATCACCCGCGTCAGGCGGGCGACGTCCAGCATCCCTTCCTCGAGATCGAAGGTCCAGGCGCGGTTCTGTTGGGCCAGCAGGCGGCGCTGCAGCTTGTTGGCCAGGCGCGAGACGACGCTGGAAAGCGCGCTCAGCTGCTGGTCCAGATAGGCCCGCAAGCGCGTCAGCTCCTCGGCGTCGCACAGGTCCTCGGCCTGGACGATCTCGTCGTGGGCCGTGGTGAAGATCTTGTACAGCGGCTCGCCGCCCTGGGACTGGCCGGCGTCGGGACGGGCAGGCTTGGCGCCGTCGCCCATTTCCGGCTGCTCGTCGGACTCTTCCGGCTCGCCCTCCTGGTCCGACTGGACCATCTCCTCGTCGCCGGCCTCGGTCTCGCGGTCCGAGGCCTCGCTTTCCTGGGGCGAGGAGCCTTCGGGCTGCTCGCCTTCGCCCTCGCCCTGATCCTCGTCGGAATTCTCGGTGGGCGCGTCGTCCTCGCCCTCGTCGTCGTCGGCGCTCTCGGTGGCCTCGGACATCTCCTCGCCCAGGTCCAGGTCGCGGAGGATCTCGCGGGTCACCCGGGCGAAGGCGGCTTGGTCGTCGATGGCGGCGGCCAGACGGTCCAGGTCCTTGCCGGCCTTCATCTCGATGTCGTTGCGCAGGATGTCGACCAGAGCCTTGGCCCCGTCCGGCGGCGGATCCCCGGTCAGGCGCTCGCGCACCATCAGGCCTAGGATCTCGGCCATCGGGGCGGACTGGCGGTCGGTGGCGACGGCGCGGGTCAGGCCCTGCTTCTCCAGGCGGGCCTCGAGGGCGGCGGTCAGGTTGGCGCGCACGCCTCCGAGCGCATTGGCGCCGATGGCTTCCAGCCGCGCCTGCTCGATCGACTCGAACGCCGCCTGGCCGTCGGGCGAGGCGGGCCGCGCGCGAGCGTGGGCCAGCGGATCGTGGTGGGCCAGGCGCAGGGCCATCTGGTCGGCCAGGCCCCGGATGCGCGCGGCCTCCTTCGAGGACAGGTCGCGCGGCGGATGCGGCAGCACCGCCCGCTTGCCCAAGAGCTGGGGACCATCGCCCGAGAACACGACCTCGAGATCGGGGGTCTCGGCGAGCGAGCGCGCGGCGTGCGCCAGGGCGCGCTTGAAGGGTTCGGTCGGGCTTTCGGGCTTTGAGGCCATGACGTCCGAGTTAGCGGCCCTGGCAGGCGAAAACAAGGAACGGCGCGCCTTGAGAGCACGTTGATTTTGCAATCGCGCCGCTCGCGCGCCTTCGCAAGGAAACGCAAATGCTCAAGTGGGCCATCATCCTCGCCATCGTCGCCCTGGTCGCCGGGGGGCTGGGCTTCACGGGCGTCGCCGGCGCCGCCGCGGGCGTCGCCAAGATCCTGTTCTTCCTCTTCCTGCTCGGCTTCGTCGTCGTGATGCTGCTGGGCGTGACCGTGTTCAAGGCGGCGGGCGGTCCGAAATAGATCGACTGATGCTCCTCCGCGATGCGGGGGAGCCGCTACTTCGCCGCCCAGGCCTTGGCCTGGCGCTCGGCCAGAGCGACCAGGTCGCCCATCGCCAGGTTCACGTCGATCAGGTGCAGGCCCCAGTCCTTCAGGGTCTGGCCGCCCGCCACGACATCGCCGGTGATCTCGTCCGTGCGCGGATCGGCCGGGTCGGCGTTCACCTTGACCGATAGCCAGGTGAAGTCGCTCTCGCTGACGCAGCGGGCCGTGATCAGGCCGGGCAGGGCGACGAACGGCGTCGACACCGTCAGGTCCTTGGCGAACGGCTTGGGCAGCTGGCCCGACACCGCGCCGAAGCCTTTGCTGCTCAGATATGAATGCAGCACAGCCTCGTCGGTCGAGACCTTGCCGGCGAGCAGGGCGGCCGGGTTCACGCAGCCGGCGCGGCGGCCCTCGGCGTCCGTCTTGCCGAAGCGGCTGTTGGCCGGCGGCGGGGCGGTCTCGCGGAACGAGACATAGGTGACCAGGCAGCCGGCCTGGTCGGCCTTCACGCACAACGGGATCGAGCCGAACTTGCCGGCCGCGTCGACCGGCGTGTTCATGCCCAGCGCATAGGCCGAGATCAGCTTGGCCTGGGGCAGCTTGCCGTCGACCTCGTTCTTCAGCAGGTCCAGCAGCATGCGCGCGCCCTGGCTGTGGCCGATCAGAACGACGCCGCGGCCCTTGTTCTCGTTGGCCAGGTACCAGCGCCAGGCGTCGCGCACGTCGCCATAGGCCAGGACGCCGTTGCCCGGCGAAGGCTGGCCCATCATCACCGCGCGCAGAGCCGCCAGGGTCACCTGACGGTACATGGGCGCGAAGACCCGGCACGCGCCGGCGAAGCGGGCCAGCTGCTGCTCGACCACCCGCCGCTCGGCGTCGTCGATGGTCATGTCGCTGTTGCCGCCGGGATCGGTCGAGACGGTCGGATAGATGTAGAAGCAGTCGTAGGCGGGATTGGTCGCCGCCTTGAAGGCCTCGGTCGAGGTCTTGCCGTCGGCCTGGACGATGGTCGTGGTCTGGTCAACCGCGCAGGCGTCGGCGCGGCCAGGCAGGCATAGCCAGTTGGCCTTGTCGCCATAGTCGTTGGGCGCGATCGAGGCGGCGGGAGTCTGGGCGCACGCCGCGCTCGCCAGCGAGAGGCCCGCCGTCAGGCCCAAGGCGGCCCAAAACTTCGCGGCCCAAACCTTCGCGGCCGAGAACTTCGCCATCACCTCATCTCCCCATTGCGCTTAAACGCCTGTTTGGCGCGGAGCATGGCCACAAAGAAACCCGCGCGCCAAGAGGTCTCGAGCACAGCCTTAGGGTGATCTTGGCCCGAGGGTTGCGGGAACAGGGGCGAACCGTCCCACCACGGGACGGCCAAGCTTTGCGTAAGAGGTCGACCCCATGACCCTCCGGACCCTTCTTCTTGTCGGCGCCGCGGCGGCTTTCGCCGGCGCGACGGCGATTTCGCCCGCCCTGGCCGACGGCTTTCCCGGCGCGCCCGTGCGCGGCGAGCGTGTGCCGAAACGGGCCGCCCCCAGGCCCAGGACCAAAATCGTCTATGTCGATCGGCCGGTGGTCGTGGAAAAGCGCGTGCCGGTCTATGTCGATCGGCCCACCACCCAGATCGTCGAGAAGGTGATCGAGAAGCCGGTCGTCGTCGAAAAACGCGTCGAGGTTCCGGTCGAGAAGATCATCGAAAAGCCGGTGATCGTCGAAAAGCGCGTAGAGGTCCCCGTCGAGCGGATCGTCGAGAAGAAGATCTATGTCGACCGTCCTGTGGACCGCATCGTCGAGCGGCCCGTCGTGGTCGAGAAGCGGGTCGAGGTGCCGGTCGATCGCGTGGTGGAACGGCCGGTGGTGGTCGAAAAGCGCGTCGAGGTTCCGGTCGAGCGGATCGTGAAGGTCCCGGTCGACCGCGTGGTCGAAAGGCCCGTCTATATCGATCGCCCGGTCTATGTCGACCGCACGGTCTATGTCGACCGACCGGCCGCCCGCTATCAGGAGCGCGCGATCGAAAGCTACGAGGAATCCCACGAGACCGAGCGCTACGAGGAGAGCGCGTCGTCTTCGAGCTATTCTGGAGGCAGCTATTCGAGCGGCTATTCCGGCTCGCGCTATGGCGTGGGCGGGGGCTGGAACGCCGGGGCGGCGCCGGCCTCGGCCTGGGGAAACTATGTCGAGCCTCCGCCGCTGCCAATGGGCTATGTCGGCCGCAACACGGGCGGTGGCAGCGGCGGCGGCTATGTCGGTGGCGGCGGCCTGATCGGCGGCGGCGGATGGAGCGGCGGCTACGCCGGCGGCTCATCGTCGGCGCGAGTCTCAGCCTCGGCGTCGTCTTCGGTCTCGGTCCGCGTCGGCGGCGGCGGACGGGGCGGCGGCTGCAACTGCGGCGGCGGCAAGCACCACTAGGTCAGAGAGACAGCCAGCGGCGCGGGTTCTTGTCGCCCAGGGACCGCGCCTCGCCGGGCTTCAGGCCCAGCTCGCGCATGCGGTAGGCGACGATCTCGCGCAGGGCCTCGACTGGCTCCTTGCCGCCCACGGGGCTGGAGGCGACCGCGCCGGCGTTCATCGCCAGATCCACGGCCGCCCATTCGGCCTGGGCGCGATCGGCCTTGCCGACGGCGAAGTAGTGCCTGACGGGCGCGCGCTCTCCCGGGACCTCGACCATGACGCCGATGACCCAGCCTTGGACGATCAGATCGGCGTCGGGGCGCTGGCGGAACATGGGCCGCATGTAGCGTCCGCGCGGCCTCGCGGAAAGGGGCTCAGCCGATCAGCTGAAAACCGACTTGGCTGAGCAGGCCCAGCACCAGCCAGGCCGAAAGGCCCGCGACCACCAGCGTCGTCCGCGAAACCGCACGACGCCGGCGATGATTGGGGAGCATACGCACGAACGCCATCAACCGCCTCCATGCCCAAACCTTGGCCAGAACCTTGACCGGGGCTGTTAACGCCTGTGGCGGAAATGAGATGCGTGGCTTTAGCGAATGACACGAGAAGGTGAAGCGGGGTCGTCCTACGGCCATAGAAAAAGGGCGGGGCCTTTTGGTCCCGCCCTCATCCATTCAGCTGTTAGACGATCGGACTTCTTAGAAGTCCATGTCGCCCATGCCGCCGGGCATGCCGCCCGGAGCGGCGCCGGCCGAAGCCTTCTTCGGGGCTTCGACGATCGCGGCTTCCGTGGTGATCATCAGACCGGCCACCGAGGCGGCGTTCTGCAGGGCGGTGCGGACCACCTTGGCCGGGTCGATGACGCCGTCGGTCACCAGGTCGACATACTGCTCGGTCTGGGCGTTGAAGCCGAACGCGCTGCTGTCGTTTTCCAGGATCTTGCCGACCACGATCGAGCCTTCGACGCCGGCGTTCTCGGCGATCTGGCGGATCGGAGCCTGCAGGGCGCGACGGACGATGGCGATGCCAGCCGTCTGGTCGTCGTTGTCGCCGGTGACGCCCGCCAGGGCCTTGGAGGCCTTCAGCAGGGCGGTGCCGCCGCCCGGAACGATGCCTTCATCGGCGGCCGCGCGGGTCGCGTTGAGGGCGTCGTCGACGCGGTCCTTCTTTTCCTTCACTTCGACTTCGGTCGAGCCGCCGACGCGGATGACCGCGACGCCGCCGGCCAGCTTGGCCAGGCGCTCTTGCAGCTTTTCCTTGTCGTAGTCCGACGTGGTGTCTTCGATCTGGCGCTTGATCTGGGCGATGCGGGCTTCGATGTCGGCCTTCTCACCAACGCCGTCCACGATCGTGGTGTCGTCCTTGGTGATCGAGACCTTCTTGGCGCGGCCCAGCATGTCGAGCGAAACGTTCTCGAGCTTGATGCCCAGGTCTTCGCTGACGACTTGAGCGCCCGTCAGGATCGCGATGTCTTCCAGCATGGCCTTGCGGCGGTCGCCGAAGCCCGGAGCCTTGACGGCGGCCACGCGCAGGCCGCCACGCAGCTTGTTGACGACCAGCGTGGCCAGGGCCTCGCCTTCGACGTCTTCAGCGATGATGACCAGCGGGCGGCCCGACTGGACGACGGCTTCCAGCACCGGCAGCAGCGGCTGCAGCGACGACAGCTTCTTTTCGAACAGGAGGATCAGCGGCTCTTCCAGCTGAACTTCCATCTTGTCGGCGTTGGTGATGAAG